>Ga0194112_10000035_pt1 | contig 174942 bp, 155 predicted proteins | sample TA2MahC400mmetaG_FD_146191 | JGI IMG/M metagenome (GOLD analysis project Ga0194112, IMG submission 146191) | Freshwater microbial communities from Lake Tanganyika, Tanzania - TA2015016 Mahale Deep Cast 400m | ecosystem: Environmental > Aquatic > Freshwater > Lake | place: Tanzania: Lake... | reverse complement strand
AAGCGGCCGGGAGGCGCTGCTGAAGGCGCTTGCCATGGGTGCGGACAGGGCCGTCGAGGTGCTTTCCGCTTCGTTGGCGGACTCCTTTCAGATCGCCTCGATGCTCTCTGCTGCAATCCGCACAACCTTTCCGGATGCTTTGCCGCAACTTGTCTGCTGCGGCCGGGAGTCTTCCGATTACCGGAGCGCTGCTGTCCCCGCCATGCTTGCCGGCATGCTGGGGATGGCTTATGCGGGAGCCGTTACAGCTTTCAGGGCGTCGGATGGAGTTCTGGAGCTTGAGCGCGAGACCGAAGGCGGAGTGGAGTGTCTCGAAGCCTGCTATCCCCTTGTTTTCTCTGCTGAAAAGGGGTTAAACACGCCAAGGAAAACCGGCATCCGCCAGGTCATGGAAGCCCGCAGAAAACCGCTTGAAACCCTGCATGTTGCCCCTCCTCCCGGTCCGCTGGTTCGTTTCTGCAGTGCGGAACTTGTGTCGCGCAAAAGGGTGTGCCGGTTCGCAGCCTCACCTGAAGAGCTTGCCGGACTGCTGCTTCGTGCAGTACAAGGTGATGCAGGAGAGGGGGGGTAACGGCATGGCAGCATACCTGGTTTTTCTCGAACAGCGCGACGGCATCCTCGCGGAAGCCTCTGTGAATCTCTGGCATCGGGTTCAGCACCATGCCGTCCCCGGCGCTGACCGGGTCTCCGGGTTCGTTGCCGGTCCGCTTCGTCCCGGGGCTCTTGAGCCGCTGTTCGGCGCCGGTGTTGTCCATCACGCTGCCGAAGAGCGTCTTGCCCGTTCCTCCGAAACCACGCTTTCCCGTTTGCTGGCTGCTCTTGCCGCAAGAGAAGCGATTACCGATATTGTCATCGCTTCCACATCGGCCGGCAAGCGTCTCGCCCCTTGCCTTGCCCAGGCGACAGGCGCCTCGCTGCTTTCAGGATGCGTTGCCGGTGGTTTTCAGGAGCCGGTGTGCAGGCGCCCCATCCATTGCGGTTCGATTCTGGTGGCCTGTGTTCCCGAAGCGCCGGTCAGGATTTATCTGCAGGACAGACTTCCACAGGTACTCTTTACCGGAACGGAACATCCCCGGAGCGTTGCGTTCGACATCGTGCCGCATCTGGACGCGGATGAGAAGATGAACCCCGCTGTGCGTTCCATCACGGAGATATCCCGGCAGCGGGACATTTCGGAAGCCGGCATCATTGTGGCCGGCGGACGGGGTATGGGCGGGCCGGAAGGCTTTCTTCTGCTTGAAAAGCTTGCCGCCCTGCTGGGCGGGAGCGTGGGGGCGAGCCGCTCGGCAGTCGATGAGGGGTGGCGGCCTCACGGCGACCAGATCGGACAGACCGGCAAGTCGGTGTCGCCCGATCTGTATATCGCGGCGGGCATTTCCGGAGCGCTGCAGCATCTGGCAGGCCTTTCGGCAGCGCGGACCATCGTGGCCATCAACGCCGATCCCGACGCCCCGGTTTTCGGCGTGGCCGATTACGGAATCGTCGGTGACGTCCTCGCGGTGCTGCCCCGCCTGATCGATGTCCTCGGGGATGTTTTGCCGAAGAAATGATTAACCGTACTTTTCTGTTATAACAACCGGTACCATTAATTTTCCGGGAATTGCCGGTTCCCCACAACCATACAGAGCGATGCGTAAACTACAGGTAGATATACTCGGTCTTTCGACAAGTCCTCATACGAACGGAGCTTACGCCCTCATTCTTTATGAAGTCGAGGGCAAGCGCAAGCTTCCGATCATCATCGGCGGCTTCGAGGCCCAGGCCATCGCGCTCAAGCTCGAGAACATCAAGCCTCCCCGCCCCTTCACGCACGACCTTTTCAAGAACATCTCCGATGTTTTCGGCCTGCATGTCAACGAGATCGTCATCGACGAACTGCACAATGAAACCTTTTACGCCAAGATCGTCTGCGAGCTGGGAGGGGAGACCCATGAGATCGACGCGAGACCAAGCGACGCCATTGCCATCGCCGTGCGCTTCAACGCCCCGGTGTTCGTGACCGAGGATATCATGGATGAAGCCGGCATCAGGGAAGAGCAGAAAGAGGAGGGGGAGAGCGAAGAGCCTGAAGAGTCCTCTGCCGGGGAGATCGAAGCTGCCGCCGCGGAACCGAAATCTCCCGCAGGCAAGCTCGATGAGCTGGAAGCGAGACTCGATGATGCCATCAGCCGCGAAAATTACGAGGAGGCCGCCAGGCTCCGCGACGAAATCTCCCGCCTGAAAGGGATTGTCTGAATAAGTCGGAGATTTTCCTGTAAAGGCGTTACCCTCATCATGAAAAAAGGCTCCCGTACGGAGCCTTTTTTCATGATCGCGACCGATGCCGAGCTGTCAGAATCCTACGCGGAGGCCGAGCAGGATGTTGTGGCTTGCAACATTCATGTTGACTCCCTGAACGGAAAAGTCGGTGGTTGCAAAGTAACGGTAGCGGGCATCGAGCGCAATATTGGTGCCGATCGGTACGGCAAGACCAGCTCCAACCTGCCAGGCAAGGGTGGTTTCACTGACATCCACGCTGCCCTCATCTTCCCCGATGGCATCGCCATAACGGAAATCTTCAAAGCTGACCTGAGCCACACCAACGCCGGCCGTGGCATAGAGGTCAACGCCGCCGAGATCGATGTCGTAGTAGCCGTTGGCCATGAGCGAAAGCACGGAGATATCACCTTCTGCCGGAACTCCGACACCTTCAATGGTAAGCTCCGGCTCATCTACTTCGATCGCATTGACTCCGTCGATATCGTTCTGCTGGTAGCCGATTTCGGCTTCGAGGCGGTAGTCGCCGTAATCGCAGCCTATAGCGCCAAGCAGGGTCAAACCTGAGCCCATATCCAGTTTCTGATCGGTAGCGGTGCGAGTATCACCCATCTTGATATCGTTCATCCAGGAGATGCCCGCCATGCCGCTAAAAGTGAGAGATTCTTTTTCATGTGGATACACGTTGGAGGTTAACGAAAATGACTGGTTGAAATATATCACTTTCATAATGATGTCGTCAGCAGAAATGTCGGCGGCGGCAAAGTAGAGGCAGTGGGTATCGAGCAATAGCGCGACATTAGCGCTTGGATTTGGTTTGGTGGGAATGGGAGCTTGTCGACAAGCTACTGCCGACCGATATCGAGAGGGTTAAATGCAGAAAGCCCCATTAATGGGGCTTTCTGCATTTAACGAAAACTCTGAAGAAGCTTAGAAGCCGACTCTCAGACCGAGCAGTACGCTGTGGCTTTCGATGTTCATATCCTGATTAGTATAAGTTGACACATTATCAGGAGTGAAGTCGGTGGTTGCAAAATAGCGATAGCGTGCATCGATTTTGATATTATCAGCGACAGGCACAGCTATACCGGCACCAATCTGGTATGCCAGCGTGGTTTCGTGTACAGTGTAACCTCTATCAAAACCATCATCATAAACATCGTCAAAGGTTACCTGAGCTACTCCGATACCTGCAGTAGCATACAGCTCAACACCGCCGAGATCGAAGTCGTAGTAGCCGTTTGCCATGAGTGAAAGCAAGGATACATCTCCTTTCATATCAGACGAGGGGCTACCATTATCGGAATAGGAGTCGATCTCGTTCTTCTGGTAGCCGAGTTCAGCTTCGAGGCGGTAGTCGCCGTAATCGCAACCGATAGCTCCGGCCAAGCTCAGTCCTGAGCTTACGTCAAGTTCGTCACGGTCTTGATTTCCATCATAGTAAGAATCGTCAGCCTGAATATCGTTCATCCAGGAGATGCCCGCCATGCCGCTGACATAGTGATCAGCTGCGGAAGCAGGAGCGGCCCAGCAGCCGACAACCAGAAATGCAGCCAGAAGTGAAAGATTTTTTTTCATTGTTTCCTCCATAGGGTTTTGGTTCGTAGGAATCGAGATAGAAAAAAACAGATAGAACTCACGCTCCAAAAAGCTGGTCTATATTGTCAAAAGATACATTTACTTTCTGTATTTGTCAAAGTTTTCACAAGTTCGGAACCATTTGTCAGGCGCCGACCGCTTTCTCACTCCGCCATCGTTCCGAAGGTGAACATGAACTTCCACCCCTTCTCGTCGTCGCCCGGTACCTTGTCGAACCCGTAGCCGTAGTCGAGGCCAATCAGGCCGATAATCGGCAGGTAGAGCCGGAGGCCGAGACCTGCCGATTTTTTCAGGTCGCCGAAGTTCACCGCATCCATGTCCTTCCACAGGTTGCCGGCTTCGAAAAACGCCAGCGCGTAGATGCTTACCGAGGGAGAGAGCGTGATGGGATAGCGCAGTTCGGTGCCGAATTTCGAATACACCGTGCCGCCGTAGAGGTCGGAGTCCTCGTCGAGCGGTTCGCTGTCGCCGAGGCTGCGGTCGTCGTATCCCCTCAGCGGAATGGTGGGCAGCGATGAAAGGCCGCTGCCTCCCATGTAGAAGTAGTCGGTATAGGGCAGGTAGTCATCCTTGTCGAAGGTCGACAGATAGCCGTGCTGCGTCGAGAGGTTCAGTACGAGATTTTTCGTCAGCGGGAAGTACCAGCTGGAGTTCAGGGTGAACTTGTAGAAATTGATCGATCCCGGCAGCGGCCCTCCGGCAAGCTGTGCGGTCAGCACGTTCCTGCTGCCCCTGCGGGGATAGATCGGGCTGTCGATGCTGTTTCTCGAAATGGTCTGCGTGATGGAGAACTCGTCGGCCTCCTCCGGCGCATCGCCTTCATCTTCGATAAAGCTGACGAAACCGCCTTCGCTGTGGAGGTATTTCAGCTTCCAGTTGATGGTGAAGTAGTCGTCCGGCCAGGTGAGGCGCCGTCCTACCGAGAGGGTCGCGCCGTACTGGTCGATGGTTTTTTTGTTTTCATCGGTGCCGTCATCGGTGAAGTCGTAGGTGCGGTGCGTCTTGAAGAGCGAGAAACCAACGGCGGTCGGCCCTCCGAACGCCCACGGCTCGGTAAAGGAGAGGCCTATTGTGCTGTAGTTGTCGTTGCCGAACTGCCACTGCAGCGAGAGCTTCTGGCCGTCTCCGTGCGGCAGCGGACGGTACGCATCGGGGTTGAAAATATCCTGCAGAGAAAAGTTGTTGAAGGTGACCCCGAGCGCTCCGGTAAACCCGTTCGAACCGCTGTAGCCTACCGATGCATTGAAGGTGTCGGTCTGTTTTTCCGTGACGCCGTAGGTGATGTCAACGGTATTGTTCTCCTCGTTCGGCTGGATGTCGGGTTTGAGCGATTCCGCATCGAAGTAGCCGAGCATGTTGATTTCCCTGATGCTGCGCACGACGTTCTTGCGGCTGAACATGTCGCCGGGTATCGTGTAGAGTTCACGGCGGATGACGTGATCCTTGGTTTTGGTGTTCCCGGTGATGTTCACGGTGTTGAGCTGGAACTGCTCGCCTTCCCGAATGTAGATCATGAGGTCGACCCGGCCGGGCTCCGTGACCTGCTCCTCGAGCTTTGCCCTGAATGCAAGGTATCCCCGGTCGAGGTAGAGGGAACTGACGTCGGAGTTGTCCTGCGAAAAGTTCAGGCGCTCCTGGATGAGTTTTGCGTTGTACCGGTCGCCGCTTTTGATCCCGAAGGTTTTCTCGATAAGTTCCGTTGTGGCGAAATCCTTGGTGTTGCCGGTAAAGGAGACGTTCCCGATGTGGTATTCAGGTCCTTCCTCAAGGTAGATGTCCAGATACAGCCCTTTCCTGTCATCGGTATAGGTGATCTCGTCGTTCAGAATCCGGGCGTCCCGATAACCGTGCTCGCGGTAGAACTCCACCAGCAGGCTCTTGTCGTCCTGAAACTTGTCCTTGTCGAGTTTCGGCGAACCGAACAGCTTCCGCCACCAGGAGTTCTGGGAAGTTTCCTTGAAGACGCCCCTGAGTTTTCCCTGGCTGAAGGCGTTGTTGCCGTGGAAACGGATTTTTTCGATAGCCACCTTGCTGCCCTCATTGATGGCGATGACGGCCTTCACCCGGTTTGCCCCGGTTTCCTGCAGGCGGTACTGCGCTCCGGCGGTCAGGTACCCTTTTCCTGCATAGAGCTTCTCGATCCTGTTGACGGCCGTGAGCAGTTCCTGTTCGCTGATCTTCTTGCCGGTTCTTATTTCAGCGGTTCTCTGCAGTTCCTCGCTGTCGAACTTGTCGTTGCCTTCAAACGACACCGATTCGAGCAGGGGCAGTTCGCGCACAATGAATTTCAGCGAAACCGCCCTGCCGGCATGTTCGGTTTTTTCAACGCTGATTTCGGAGAACTGCTGCAACTGCCAGAGATACTGCAGCGCGCCGGAAATTTCCGGGCCGGGAATCGATATCCGGTCGTTGACCTTGAGCGGAAGACTTGCGGCAAGCTCACCGGCGTTGAGTGATTCAAGACCGCTGAAGGTGATACCGGTAAGGGTATACAGGTTTTTCTTCTCCGCAGTGCTGTTCTGCTGTCGCGTTGTCCGGGCTTTTTCAGCTGCTTTCGTTTTTGCTTCAACAGGAGTGCCTGCTGCGTCGAGAGCGAGAGCAACAAGAACCAGGGCTATCAGTTTGCGCATTTTTTTCATTGAACTTCCGTGTCGGTCAGGGTTGAAATCTTACTTGTTGGCTGTTTGTTTTGTCTTGATCTGCTCGCTTGTCTGGCCGAAACGCCGTTCCCTGCTCTGGAAATCCCTGATGGCATCGTAGAGCTGGGTACGACGGAAATCAGGCCAGTAGGTGTTGGTGAAATAAATTTCGGTATAGGCGCTCTGCCAGAGCATGAAGTTGCTGATCCTGAACTCGCCGCTGGTGCGGATAAGGAGTTCCGGATCAGGAATCATGTGTGTGGAAAGATATGATTCAAGAAGCTGTTCGTCAATGTCCGCCGGATCGAGCTTGCCGTTTTTTGCATCGAAAGCCATGGATCGGCATGCCTGCAGGATATCCCATTTCCCGCTGTAGCTGAGCGCAATGTTCAGCATCAGCCGGCTGTTGTTTTTGGTAAGCTCCATGGTTTCGCAGAGCACGCGACGGACGTTTTCCGGCAGGAGGTTCATGTTGCCGATCACCTGCAGACGGATGTTGTTGTCATGGAGCTCCTGTGTTTCCCTGCGGAGCACCCGGATGAGCAGCTGCATCAGCGCGGATACCTCTTTTTCAGGTCTTTTCCAGTTCTCGGTTGAAAAGGTGAACAGCGTCAGGTAGCCGATGCCGAGCTGGGCGCACGCTTCCACCACATCCCTGACCGAATCCACTCCGGCGGCATGCCCCTCGATTCTCGTTTTGCCTTTCAGACGTGCCCACCGCCCGTTGCCGTCCATGATGATGGCGATATGGTGCGGCAGTTCGCAGGTAGCCCTGATTTCTTCCTGTGCTTCCGCATCGACGGCGTCTATGTCCGATGAAAACCAGTGGGGCTTGAAGGCTGATGAGAGATCGATAGTTGCTATGCGAGCCATATGGTAAGTAATTCTTGGTGTCAACCCTGACAACGAAGTTGTCTCCCGCGGGGGATAACCTGAGTTCAGCCTGCTGAATTCGAAAACACTTCAAATTGAATAATATGCAGTTATTTCTTATTATACAAACCTTACATGGACAGGAAGATTCCGCGTACCGGTGTTTCATGACCCCCGGGAAACGGGCTTCCGGTTCCGCTTGCGGTACCCTTCCATCAATACAATACGGAACAGACGTGCAATTCAGTAGTTACCAGGATCTGCGCCAGGCGCTGATTTCCCGCCGCATAAGCTGTGAAGAGGTCGTGCGGGATTATCTCGAACGGATAGACCGGCATTGTGACGACAACATCTATATAACGGTTTTTCATGAACAGGCGCTCCGGAGAGCCCGTGATCTCGACGGAAAGCTCAATGCAGGCGGAGAGCCGGGGAGGCTGTTCGGCATGCCGATGGCCATCAAGGACAATATCGCCATGAAAGGTGCCAGGCTTACCTGCGCATCGCGAATTCTCGAGGGGTACGAGAGCGTCTATGACGCAACGGCAGTTCAGCGGCTTGCTGCCGAGGATGCGGTTTTTCTCGGCAAGACCAATATGGACGAGTTCGCCATGGGAAGCTCCAATGAAAATTCCGCCTTCGGCGCCGTGCCCAACCCGTTCGATAAAGGCAGGGTGCCCGGAGGGAGTTCCGGGGGATCGGCCGCGGCGGTTGCCGCGGGCCTGGCGCTTGTGGCGCTCGGTTCCGATACCGGAGGTTCGGTCCGCCAGCCTGCGGGATTCTGTGACATCGTCGGTCTGAAGCCGACCTATGGACGGATTTCACGATACGGTCTTGTCGCCTTCGCTTCCTCGTTCGACCAGATCGGCGTGCTTGCATGCAACTGCGACGACGCCGCGCTTGTGCTCGGGGTGATGGCCGGCAAGGATGAGCATGACGCCACCTCATCCTCCCATGATGTTTTGGATTACGGCGTGACGATGGAATCGGCTGACATCGAGGGACTGAGAATCGGGGTGCCGAAGGAATTTTTTCACGGAAGCCTGAATCCTGAAGTTGCGGACATGGTCTGGGCGAAGCTTCACGAGTGCAGGGAGCGGGGAGCGGAGCTGGTCGACATCGCGCTTCCGGAAAGTGATTATGCCATAGCCGCATACTATATTCTCGTCACCGCCGAGGCCTCCTCGAATCTTGCCCGCTTCGACGGCGCCCGTTACGGTTACCGTTCAGCCCTGTCGGAGGATGTCCAGGCCATGTATGTGAAATCGAGAACCGAAGGGTTCGGCAAGGAGGTCAAGCGGAGGATCATGCTCGGCACCTATGTGCTGTCGGCAGGTTATTACGATACTTACTACAAAAAGGCCCAGCAGGTCAGGCGGGTTTTTCAGGACAGGTACCGCGAGGCCCTGCAGAAGGTCGATGTCATTGCCGGCCCGACCTCTCCGTTTCCGCCGTTCGGTATCGGCGAGAAAATGGCCGATCCGCTTGAAATGTATCTTGCCGATGTGTTCACCGTTCCGGCCAGCATTGTCGGCATGCCGGCGGTAAGCGTGCCTGTGGGGCTTGACAGCAGGAGCCTTCCGGTAGGGATGCATCTGATCTGTGATTTCTTCGAAGAAGGGAAGCTGCTGGGGATCGCACGGCATATGCAGCGCCGGAAGGCTTCCCCGGCAGTTGTTTCATAACTATCAACTTCATCGCCATGAGTGTTTTAGTCAACAAGGATACCCGTCTGCTCGTCCAGGGAATTACCGGAGGAGAGGGCACGTTTCATACTTCGCAGATTCTCGAATACGGCACCAATGTCGTTGCCGGAGTTACTCCCGGCAAAGGCGGAGTGCTTTACCACGGCAACGAGAAAGACCGTTTCTGCCGTCCGGTTCCGGTGTTCAATACCGTCCGGGAAGCGGTTGAGAAAACCGAGGCCAATACCTCGGTTATTTTCGTGCCGGCTCCGTTTGCCGGAGATGCCATCATGGAGGCGGCCGATGCAGGTCTGAAGGTCATCATCTGCATCACCGAGGGTCTTCCGGTCAACGACATGATGAAGGCGTACGCTTTTGTCCGGGAGAAAGGTGCGGTGCTTGTCGGTCCGAACTGTCCCGGTGTGATCACTCCCGGGGAAGCCAAGATCGGCATCATGCCGGGTTTCATCCACAAGAAGGGCTCGATCGGGGTTGTTTCGCGCAGCGGGACCCTCACCTACGAGGCGGTTCATCAGTTGACGGCCGTCGGCCTCGGCCAGTCGACCTGCATCGGTATCGGGGGAGATCCCATCATCGGCACGCGCTTTATCGACGCAGTCAAGATGTTCTCCAGGGATGACGAGACCGAAGGGCTGGTGATGATCGGTGAAATCGGCGGCAGCGCTGAAGAGGAAGCTGCCGAGTACATCAGAAAGTATTTCAAAAAACCGGTTGTCGGCTTTATCGCGGGCAGAACTGCGCCTCCCGGCCGCAGGATGGGGCATGCCGGAGCGATCGTTTCGGGAGGAAAGGGTACCGCCGAGGATAAAATACGGGCCATGGAAGCTGCCGGGATCCGTGTGGTGGACAACCCCGGAGACATCGGCCAGGCCATGCTGAAGGCGCTCGGCAGGTAATATTCCCTTGAGAGCGCGTTGCGACGAAACGAGGCTGTCTCAGAAGCAACACTGAGACAGCCTTTTTATTGCTCCCCACCGAACAGGATGATCAACGGCACAAGAAAAAAGCGGGATATCATCCCGCCATCCTGGCAATGTTGTGTGCCATTGCCGCCAGTTCCATTTCGATTTCCCCTTTCTTAAGGCCTCGCACTCTGAATCCATAGCCCTGAATCTGCTGCGCTTCCAGCCATGCGTAATTTTCTTCCCGACCAAGCGATGCGGAGGCAGCAGCAGGTTCTCCTGCCTGAAAAATTGATATGTTTGCAAAAACGAAAAAAGTGATTAAATTAACAATTGTTAAGAAACGAAACCGGAATACGAACATGAAACATCCGAAAACCCGAATGATGTGCCGCAGCTGTCGCCATGGCGAATCAGCACCTGCCGGTATAAACACGAGAGGATACGGGATGTGACATGCATGTTTCATACTTGGGATCTGTCTCCTGAAAGCCGGTTCAAAGTGCCAGAACCGGCTTTTTTTATTTCCTGAAATAACTCATAAAAAACAAGTACCGCCATGTCCGTTCATACCCCGGAAACAAACAGCCAGGCCATACCGCTGCCCATTGTGAAGCTCAACCGCACCGTGCTGCTTGCCGGCGTTACCGGAGCGATCGCTTTGCAGCAGCCCGTCTTCATTACCGTGCTCTTCCTTGTCATCCTGCCGGCAGTGCTTTTCGGCAGGCGTGCCAGCCTGATCTATATTATCGGCTCGCGCCTGCTTGCCCGGCAGAACGAGGGGGCTCCCGTGGAGAGCCCGCAGCTGATGCGCTTCAACAACGCCATCGCTGCAATCCTGCTTGGCTCGGCGCAGCTTGCGTTCCTGCTTGATGCGCCGCTGGGTGGATGGGTGCTTTCCGGCATCGTGGGGATTGCGGCCGCCGTGGCGCTCGGTGGGTTCTGCTTCGGCTGCTTCCTGTACTACCAGTTCAACCTGCAGCGCTACAGGCTTTTCGGAAAATGAACCTCGCTTTCCTCTCAACAACAGCAAGAAAAGACAACGCCATGAAACAGAACAAACCCTACCGTTTCGAAACCCTTGCCCTGCATGCCGGCCAGCCGGTCGATGACACCCTCTCCCGCGGAGTGCCGGTCTACAGGACGACATCGTATCTTTTCAGGGATACGGAACATGCGTCGAACCTTTTTGCCCTGAAAGAACTCGGCAATATCTATACCCGACTCATGAATCCTACCACCGATATTCTCGAACGTCGCATAACGGAGCTTGAAGGCGGGGCCGCCTCGGTTGCGCTCGCATCTGGAACGTCGGCCATCTTTTATGCCATCATCACCCTGGCCGAAGCGGGAGACGAGATCGTAGCCGCCAGCAACCTCTACGGAGGAACCTATACGCAGTTTGACGCCATCCTGCCGAAACTTGGCATTAAGGTGAACTTCGTCGATCCCGGGGACCCGGAAAACTTCCAGCAGGCCATCACGCCAAAGACCAGGGCGCTCTTCATCGAAACCATCGGCAATCCTGCGCTCGACTACACCGACGTTAAGGCTGTCGCAGATGTCGCGCACCGGAACGGACTTCCGCTGATCGTCGATGCGACCTTCACGACCCCCTGGCTCCTGAACACAATCGAACTCGGAGCGGACATCGTGGTGAATTCGCTGTCGAAATGGATCGGCGGGCATGGCACCGCCATAGGAGGGAGCATTACCGATGCCGGACGGTTCGACTGGTCGAAAGGCCGCCACCCGCTCTTCACGGAACCTGATGCCAACTATCACGGGCTGCGGTGGGCGCTCGATCTTCCCGAACCGCTCGCCCCTGTCGCTTTTGCCCTGCGGGTACGAACCGTACCGCTGCGGAATCTCGGTTCGTGCATTTCGCCCGACAATGCGTGGATATTCCTGCAGGGGCTTGAAACCCTGCATGTGCGGATGGCCCGGCATTGCGAGAACGCCCTGAAAGTTGCCGGTTACCTGCAGGAGCATCCGAAAGTGGCCTGGGTTCGCTATCCGGGCCTGCAGAACGACCCGTCCCATGCTGCGGCATCGAACGTGCTGAAAAACGGGTTCGGGGGAATGGTGGTGTTCGGGCTGAAAGGCGGGTATGATGCTGCTGTCGGGCTGATCGACTCCATCGACATTTTCTCTCACCTTGCCAATGTCGGCGATGCCAAGAGCCTTATCCTGCACCCGGCCAGTACCTCCCACAGCCAGTTGTCCCGGGAACAGCGATTGCAGGGAGGACTTCCCGACGATCTGATCCGGCTCTCCATCGGGCTGGAACATCCCGACGACCTTATCGATGCCCTTGATAAGGCGCTTCGGAATCTTCCCTGAATGACAGAGGAAAGCCTTCAGCAACGATGGGATCAGGGGTTGCCCGTTACGGGGCAACCTCTCCAACCCACTTCCGGAGCTTCTCCTGCAGCTCGTCCCTGACCGCGCGGAACAGCGCAAACTGTTCATCCACACTGCCGGAGATGGCCGCAGGGTCATCGACCGGCCAGTAATACCGGTTCCCGTCCATCAGGCCGGGCCATATTCTCGGACAGGTCGCCTGCGCCCGGTTGCACACAACAATGAGATAGTGAACAGGTACCTTTCCGAGATAGACTTCAACTGTTTTGGGTTTCTGGCTGCCGATATCGATACCGATTTCCCGCATGACTTCAACCGCAAGGGGATGCACCGCGTCTTTTGGCTCGAGTCCGGCGCTCATCGCCTCGAAACGGTCACCTGCAAGAGTACGCAGCAATCCCTCGGCCATCTGGCTTCGAGCCGAATTGCCGGTACAGAGAAAAAGCACGTTTTTTTTCTTTTCCATGATCGGAAGGGATAGAACGTTAATGAAACCGTACTGCCGTTCGCACAGTCCTCGTCAATTCAGCAGCGATCAGAAAGGTTTTTTTCGTGAAGCGCTGTGCTGTAGCATTTCATTGGTTACGATAAAAGAGGTCATCACGCTCAATTCCAGCAATGTGATCCTGATCCGGCGTTCTTGATGCCTGTTGTGCCTGACGACCATGACGGCAAATCTTCTTTTCAGCCCAGACAAGAAGCCTGCATTGTGCAGCGAAGGTCCATTGCCGATACTGATTTTTCAACCCCGGATCGATCTTCGAATCTCTGACTGTCCTGCCAGGGCTCAGGAACACGAGCATCCCTGATATCCGGCAAATCGTCATCAATGGCACTGTTTTTCAAGATATATCCGGAATTATTGAGGCATTGTTGCCGGCAGGTTACGGAAACGTTAAATCGGCAGAAAGAAAGCTCAGGACCTCCCGGTCAAAGTATTGCTCTCCCTGTTTTCCCGCAAAATTCGTTATATCTCATAATACATAACGAGAGTCTACAGAAAAGCCTGCCTGCAAACGAGGCATAACGACATAATCCAACCTGAATGTAAGAATATAATCGGCACTCCCGGGATTTATCCTTATTATTTAAGGTTTATTATTTTAATATTCTTAATTTATTATTAATATACCAGTATTGACAGCATAATCAAAGGGCCCTGTGCCGGGAGCATTTGGAACGGAACCGGACATAACCTTCCCTTGGCTGCCAGCCGTTTTCACGATGAGGCCCTGAAAGCGGCTCTTTTTTGCAAGGCGAAATATCTGACATGTTATAACGAGAATAACAGAAACCATGACGATGTACCAACTGCCCGATTCGGAGATTGAACGATTCATCGACGAGGATGTTCCCTGCGGCGACCTCACAACCACCCTGCTCGACATCGGCGGGAACCCCGGAACCATCAGCTTCACAAGCCGGCACCATACCGTGCTTTCTTGCACCGAGGAGGCCGCGAGGGTACTGGAGAAATGCGGGGTGAAGGTACTGTCGTGCCTGCCGAGCGGCACTGAGGCGGAATCCGGAACGACGTTCCTTGCCGCATCGGGCAGCGCGGCAAGCCTGCATGAGGGATGGAAAGTGGCAATGAACCTGCTGGAGTACGCTTCGGGCATCGCCACCCGAACCGCCAAAGTGGTGCGGGCTGCACGCTCTTCCAATCCCGGCATTTCGGTGGTCACTACCCGGAAGTCGTTTCCCGGCACGAAAAAGATAGCCATCAAATCGATCATGGCGGGCGGAGCGCTTCCCCACCGTCTGGGACTGTCCGAACCCATCCTCGTTTTCCGCCAGCATACGGAGTTCCTGGGCGGACTCGACGCATTTCTTGACCGGATTGCAAAGCTGAAAGCCTCCGCTCCCGAAAACCGGGTGATCGTCGAAGCCGACACCGCCGAAGAAGCGCTCAAGATAGCGGCTGCCGGAGCAGACGTGGTACAGGTGTGGATATTCTTGTGCTCTCGTCGGTCTATTTCGGCAAACCCGCCGACATCCGGCAGCATTCTGCCGCAACACTCCTGATCCAAAACAATTTCAGCATGAACAAGACAGCTCGGATATTCACTGCTCTTTTCGCGATGCTCTTTCTCGCCGCATCGCCGCTTCCGGCTGGCCAGGTAAGCATCACCGCGGCTTCGGACCTGCAGTATGCCATGAAGGATATCATCAGCGCATACGTCAGGAAAAATCCGGGCGACAAGGTGTCGGCGGTATACGGCTCGTCAGGAAAAGCGTTCTCCCAGATCGAGAATGGGGCCCCGTACGACATGTTTTTCTCGGCAGACATCAGCTACCCTGAGAAGCTGAGCGCTTCGGGTTCGGCAATTTCCAGGCCGAAACCCTATGCAATCGGAAGATTGACCGTATGGGTCACAAAATCAGGCGGACTCGATGCCAAAAAAGGCATCAGACTGCTCACCGATCCGAAAGTCGGAAAAATAGCCATGGCAAACCCTGAACACGCGCCTTACGGAAGGATTGCCAGAGAGGTCATGGAGCATTACAAGGTTTACGACAAGGTGAAGAACCGGATTGTGCTTGGAGAAAACATCCAGCAGACAGCACAGTTCGTACAGACAGGGGCTGCGGATGTCGGCTTGCTCGCCTATTCGCTCGCACTTGCCCCCGTACTTGCAAAAGAGGGCAATTACGTTCTCGTGCCTCAAAGCACCCACAAGCCGATCGTGCAGGGTTACGTGCTTCTGAAACCGGCATCGGGAAATCAGACCGCAGTGAAGTTCGAGCAGTTTATCGGTTCCCGGGAGGCAAGGAGTATCTTCAAACGCTACGGATTCACCCTGCCCAATGAATAAGCTTGCTGCCGTCATAAAGAGGGTGGAACGGCACGAATCGCTCTGCTTTCTCGAACTCGATGCTTCAGGGACAAGCCTCTCGATGCTGCTCTTCGACCTGAAGCCGGGGTTCAGCGAAGGAAGCCGGGTGCAGGCACTCTTCAAGGAGACCGAAGTGGTTCTTGCAAAACGGCTCAGCGGTGAAATCAGCTTCAGCAACCGCTTCCAGGCTGTGATCGGGAAAATCGGCACCGGGAGCATTCTTGCCGATGTCTCCCTCTCCTGCCCGGCAGGAGAGTTCAGCAGCATCATTACCATGAAGGCACTCCGACGGCTGGCGCTCGAACCGGGCGACGAGGTGACCGTCATGGTCAAGGCAAGTCAGATATCGCTGGAGGCCGCTCATGACGCTTGACTTTGCGCCGCTTCTGCTCACCCTGAAACTTGCAGCGGTGACAACCGTGATTCTCTACCTGCTCGGCATGCCGCTTGCCTGGTTCCTGTCGCAGACCCGCGTACGGATCAAACCGCTGCTTGAAGCGCTGTTCGCCCTGCCTCTCGTACTGCCGCCTTCGGTGCTCGGTTTTTACTTCCTGCTCGCCTTCAGCCGGCAGGGATGGCTCGGCAGCCTGTGGGAACATCTGTTCGGCCACCAGCTCGCATTCAGTTTCGACGGTCTTGTGCTGGGGTCGGTGATCTTCAGCCTGCCGTTCATGGTGCATCCTCTGCAGGCCGGATTCAATGCCGTTCCCCGCAACCTCATCGAGGCAAGCTACAGCCTCGGAAAATCGAAAGCGCTGACCATGCTGAAGGTGATTCTGCCATCCATGAAAAGTTCCCTGCTCACCGGCGGTGTGCTCGCCTTCGCGCATACTGTCGGCGAGTTCGGGGTGGTGCTGATGATCGGCGGCAGTATCGATCATGAAACGAAAGTCGCGTCCATAGCGATCTACGACCTGGTAGAGTCGCTCGATTACCAGTCGGCACACCTCTATGCGGCAATCCTTTTTGTCTTCTCCTTTGCGATTCTCATGACTGTCTACATCGTCAACAAAAAACTCGATCTGCGATGATCCGTATTGCCGTCGAGAAAAGACTTTCCGGTGCGAACGGCCCTTTCACGCTTTCGGTTGATCTGCAGATAGAGAACAGGTCAATCCTCACGCTCTACGGAAAGTCGGGAAGCGGCAAAACAACGCTTCTTCGCATGCTTGCCGGGCTGGAAAAACCCGACAGCGGGCGGATCGACGTGAACGGAGATACCTGGTTCGACAGCAACTCAGGCATCAACCTGCCCCCTCAGAAGCGCCGGGTCGGCATGGTCTTTCAGGATTACGCGCTCTTTCCTTCAATGACCGTACGGGACAATCTGCTCTTTGCACAGGAGAAAAAAGAGCCGACCAAGGTTGACGAGATGCTTGAACTCACCGATCTTGGGGCGCTGCGCGACCGCCACCCCGAGACGCTTTCCGGAGGACAGCGGCAGCGTGTGGCGCTGGCACGGGCAATCCTGCGCACTCCCGACATCCTTCTGCTCGACGAACCGCTTTCGGCGCTCGATCAGAAAACCAGAAGTCAGCTGCAGGACGAAATATTGAAGGTTCACCGCCGCTTCGGGCTCTCGACTCTCCTCGTATCACACGACAAACAGGAGGTGTTCAAGCTGTCGGACAGCGTCGCTGTCATAAAAAACGGACGCATCTCGAGAAATGGCTCTCCTCATGATGTCTTTCTCGACCGGATCACCTCGAACAAATTTTCGTTCATCAGCATCATTCTCAGCATCCGCAAGGTTGACTGCATCTATCTTGCTGTTATCGGAACGGGCAACGAACTGGTGGAAGTGGTGCTGAGCGAACGGGACGTGGCAAACCTGAAACCGGGCGACGAGGTGCTGGTGGCCTCGAAAGCCTTCAACCCGATTGTGATGAAGCTGAAGGAAACCCGGCAGAAGCCGGGCTCCTGAACATCCGGCTTTTCAACTTTTTACCTGTCGCTGCTGTTAACTGTTTACGGCGTTTGAACGTAACAATTACTTCCATGACAGCATCCGGCAGAAAGGTTTGCTTTATGACCGGCGCGTCCGGCAAACTCGGCAGCGAAATCGCACTCTCCGTTGCCGGACAGGGTTACACGGTATTCTTCACCTGGCATCACGGGGAAGAGAAGGCCGGAGAAACCCTTGAACGGCTTCGCTGGGTAAGTCCGGAATCGGCAATGGTGCAGTGCGACATTTCCAAACCTTCGGAAATCGCCGCAGCGTTCGGACGGTTCCGGGAACTGTACGAACGGCTTGACCTGCTGGTTGCAGGCGCATCGAATTTCTACCCCACCAGACTGCCCGAAGTAACGGAAACTGATTGGGACAGTCTGGTTGACACCAACCTGAAAGGCACCTTCTTCACCATGCAGGAGGCCGCAGGGATCATGCAGAAACAGCCGTTCATGTCGCGCATCATCACCATGACCGACATATCTGCGGGGCTGGTCTGGAAAAACTATGCCCCCTATACGGTCTCGAAAGCAGGAATCCAGCATCTCACGAAAATATTCGCACGGGAGTTCGCACCCCGGATCCTCGTCAATTCCGTCGCGCCGGGTACCATCAGCATGTATCCCGGACGGGAGGAGGAACCTGAGGAGAAACTGATCGAAAAAATACCGCTGCACAAGACAGGCGACCCCCTCGATATTGTTCGCACCATCCTCTTCCTTATGGAAAGCGAGTACATTACCGGAGAGGTCATCAATGTGGACGGAGGGAGGATGTTGTTTTAGCATAATGTCGTTATATTCCTTTTTTTGAATTCCGATCAACATCAAGCCAAACGTATATGGAACAGGAAGTCCCGGTCGTCATCCACAGCAGCGATGAAACCGAACCTCAAACACCGGACTCCTACCAGATTCCTGAACAGGTCAGGGAATTGGGAGCCACTGTTTCCGACGCGATCTCTTCGTTCATGGAGAGCGAGCAGTACGAGCAATTGAAAAAGAGCGTCGAAAAGATGAAAACATATATCAGGGAAAAACCTGTCCCGGCCATGCTCTACACGCTCGGGGCGGGAACCGTGCTTGGTTTTCTTCTGAAACGGAGGCGCTGAGCCCTATCGACCACTCTTTCCATACCATCATGATTCGTGAGACATTGCGAAAAAACCGGACGGAAGCTTCGAAGCAGAAACAGACCGGCATACCTGGGCTGATTGACGAAACCGTAACCTCCACCTATGAGGATGTGCTTGCCATTGTCGAGGCAAAAACCGAACTGGTTAAAATCGATCTCACAAAAAAAATATCGATAGCCGCAGCCCTGCTCCTGCTCGGCGTTGTCCTGATGATCGGAGTAGCGTACCTGATCACCACGATAGCGCTGCTGCTTGGCGAACTGACCGGGCACGTGTTCATCGGATACCTCCTGGTCAGCCTGGTGTTCCTCTCGTGCTTTTTCTTTTTCATCAGAATCAGGCCGCACCTGCTTCCGAACCTGATACAGAAACTTCTTCTCTCCACCCATGACTACAAATGAATCCCTTGACGGCATCCAGGCAAGGATTGAGGACCTGCAGAATACCATCGCCGAAAAAGAAGAACAGATCAGGCAAAGGGCGCGACACCTGAAAGATGAGTTGCAGGCCGAACTCTCACCTCTGGAAGTGGTAAGAAAACACCCGCTGGAAACTGCGGGTGCGGTGCTTGCCGCAGGGGTACTGATCGGCAGGGCGCTGAAACCATCCTGCAAATCTTCGCGACCAGCCAGGGCAATCCATGCCGAACCTGCTGGACCTTCCCGCTCAGGAATAACAACCGCCATGGGCCTGGTCGGTGTCGATATCCTGCGATCCGCAAAGGATCTCGGTTTCACTTACCTGCAGCGTTATCTGGACAGGAAAATACGGTAATGGTCGATTGCGGAGGCGTCTGCACAACATGGTCTGTGTTGCCCCCCGGAATGCACTGAAAAAGGTGCCCCGATTGCCGGCAGTTGCCGGTGATATTGGCATAACCGGAAATACATGATCGGTCAAACTCTCCGAGCGGATGTATTATCGGGAATTTCCGTACCTTGACAGGAGCACCACAGCCAATGCCCCGTTATGGAAAGGGGGGCAAAGCATTCCATACATTCAGCCAACATGATCACTACAACCATTACCGGAAATAAAGAACATTTTTATCTCAACCGGGCGGCAAGAGCACTGTTTCAACAGCATGATCCGGAGTTTCTCCGGCTTCCCGGGGATATGCAGGAAAGCCAGAAAAAAGCCGAGGAACAGTCCAGAATCTTCAACAACCATATCGGTTCCGCCGAGAGCATTCTTCCCGCACAACTGCACGGCATGAAACTGCTGCACGAGGTGCTGCACTATGTGCTTTCGAAAACAGCCGCTCGCCGCAATCCAGCTCTTCTTGGCGATGTGCGAAAAAATTTCGAGGCGTCTCTGCCGGAGCGTGACACCACGAGCTATCTTCACCGCTTCCTTGAATCGTTTCCGACAACAGGCATTTTCAGCGGAACCGAAAGGATGGAAACATTCCTGCAGGACAGGACGAACCGCGAAGAGGTGCTCGAAGAGTCCCTGCTGATCTGGCTGAACAACCAGAACCCGGCACTTGACCGGTTATCGGCGTTCATTTCCGACCGCGGGCTGCGTGAAGAAAACGCATACCGGAAGCTTATCCAGGTGATGCTCGGTGCAATGAAAGCCATGGGCTCCGCAGGACCGGGAGACACCGATCTGGCTGAACTGATCACCATGCCTATCCGGCATGCTCCGAACTCCATTCTCGACCAGTTGCGCTATATCAGGATGAACTGGGCTGAACTGCTTGAAGGCTCTCGATTCTGGCCGCTTCTCGCGGAAGCCATTGCGTATATCCAGGATGAAAACCGGTACCTCTTTTTTGAAAATCTCTCAGCGAATCCCGAGAGCCGAAAGGAGGGCGGATGGTTCGAAAAAGGGGCACATGCCCCGGATTTCAGTTCGCTGGAGAACGCTCCGGCAAACTACTCTCCCGACTCCTCGTGGATGCCCGAGGTGGTGATGATCGCCAAAAGCACCTACGTCTGGCTCGATCAGCTGAGCAAAAAATATGGCCGGCACATCGCCCGGCTTCAGGATATTCCGGACGAGGAGCTCGACCTGCTTGCCGGAAGGGGGTTTACCTCACTCTGGCTGATCGGCCTCTGGCAGCGCAGCCCCGCATCACAGAAAATCAAGCAGATCCAGGGCAACCCCGAAGCAAAGTCCTCGGCCTATGCGCTCGACCGGTATGACATCGCCGACGACCTCGGGGGCTACGACGGTTACCTGAACCTGCGCCACCGGGCCATGCAGCGGGGCGTTCGCCTTGCCAGCGACATGGTGCCGAACCACACCGGACTCGATTCCGAACTCGTGAAAAACCGGCCCGACTGGTTCCTGTCATCTCCCTGGTCGCCCTATGCGAACTATACCTATAACGGCCCGAATCTCTCAAGCGACCACCGGTACGGCATCTATATCGAGGACGGTTACTGGAACCGCTCCGATGCCGCGGTCACCTTCAAGCGCGTCGACCATTCGAACGGCGATACCCGCTACATTTACCACGGCAACGACGGCACCAACATGCCGTGGAATGACACCGCCCAGCTGAACTTCCTCAGTGCGGAGGTTCGCGAGGGAGTGATCCAGCAGATCCTGCATGTCGCCCGCATGTTCCCGGTGATCCGCTTCGATGCAGCCATGGTGCTTGCCAAAAGGCACATCCAGCGGCTCTGGTTCCCCCTGCCCGGCCATGAGGCCGCAGTTCCGTCGAGAACTGCGCACAGCATGAGCATGGCTGATTTCGATGCCGCAATACCAGTCGAGTTCTGGCGGGAGGTGGTTGACCGGGTACAGCGCGAGGTACCCGATACCCTCCTGCTCGCCGAAGCGTTCTGGATGCTCGAAGGGTACTTCGTGCGCACGCTCGGCATGCACCGTGTTTACAACAGCGCGTTCATGCACATGCTTAAAAAGGAGGATAACGCCGGCTACCGCTACCTGATCAAGAACACCCTGGAGTTTGATGCCGAAATTCTGAAGCGGTACGTGAACTTCATGAACAACCCGGACGAGGATACCGCAATCGCACAGTTCGGCAACGGCGACAAGTATTTCGGCATCTGCATGATGATGATCACCCTGCCGGGCCTGCCGATGTTCGGCCACGGCCAGGTTGAGGGATTCCATGAAAAATACGGCATGGAATACGCAAAAGCCTATTACGACGAGCACCCTGACGATCATCTGGTTGCTCGTCACTACCGGGAAATCTTCCCGGTCATGAAGAAACGTCCGATCTTTGCCGAGGTGTGCAACTTCTTCCTGTACGATGTCTACAGCCCGGAAGGAACGGTCAACGAAAACATTTTCGCCTATTCGAACCGGCTTGGCGACGGGAAGGCTCTTTTCATCTTCAACAATACCGTCAATCGGGCTTCCGGCTGGATCAGGACATCCTCCGGATACAGGGTCGGGGATGAAATCCGGCAGTCGTCACTTGTCGAGGGTCTCGGACTGAATTCGGAAAACGGGGTCTACATCGTATTCAGGGACCACGCTTGCGGACTGGAGTTCATCCGACCGGCAGCACAGCTTGCCTCTGAAGGGCTGTTTCTTTCACTCGACGGTTACCGTTACAATCTCCTGCTCGAATTCCGGGAGGTACATCCTTCGAAGCTCCGTCCCTATGATATGCTCTGCCGGGAACTCGACGGACGGGGAATCCCCTCGATGGAACATGCCGTGCTCCAGATGAGTCTGACCCCCCTTCACCGCATCATTACGGCGTTCCTCGACTCGCAGCATGATGAAAAAAGAGCCGGCAACGTGGAGCCGGATGCGTTCAGCAAACAGCTTCTCGTCCTGTTCGTCAAGGTTTCCACCCTCTACGCAGACCTTGTCGGGCAGGAAATCACCATTCCTGAAGGCATCGAAGAGAGGGCACTGGCGCTGTACCGGGCATCCGAAACAGTGCTGCACGGGGAAAACGACCATCAGGATGAGAACCCTGAAAGAGCAGACGAGCGGGTGCTCATCCTGCACTGGATCATTCTCGATTCCTTGCAGCGGATGCTTGCCGGAAACGGCCTTGTAAAGTCGAATCTCATCGACGATTGGCTGATGCACGACGCATTGAGCACATACTACAGGGAAAACGGCATGCCGGGCATCGCCGGAGGAACGGTTGCCGACCTTCTCGCCTGCCTGCTTTCAGCACCTGAAGCCGGGGAGTGCGGGAAACCGGAAATCGCCATGCTGGAAAGCCTCGACAAACTGTACCGCACCTGCAGCGGATCCGTGGAGAGGCTGCTGCAGATAGAGTACCGGTATCAGAAAACCTGGTTCCGGGAACAGGGATTCACGCTCCTTGCCTCATGGCTGATGCGCACCGCAACGCTGAACCTCATGGCTGCCCGGAATGAAACCGACATCGTGGCTGATGGGGAACCGCCATGCCCCGACGTATCTGAGCAACTCGGCATCCGTGCCTTTCTGGCGGGATATGAACTGGGTGAATTGTTCCGGAGGATGGGGGATGACGCTCCTGAAAGGCATGCCGAAAAGCGTCTCGAACAGTCCTGACGCCCCGCATCGTTCCTTTCGGGTAAAAAAACATGCATTAAAAAAAGCTGCTTCGCTATCCGGGAAGCAGCTTTTTCCGTTTCGGATTCAGCACGAAGCGGCACTGAACGGCTGAAGCAAAAAGGGCCGCCTTTGCGGGCAGCCCTTTTTGCTTCAGCCGTCTCCCTTTCGGAAAAAAAAGCATGAGGTGCAGTCAGTTCCTTACAACTGGCTGTACTCCGCGTAAACCCTGTAGGTGTTGACCAGAAGGAATGCAAGTACAAGCAGGCCGATAATGGTGAAAATCGGGCTTCTCTGCTCTTTTGAAGCCTGACGGTCGAGGAACGGCACCAGGATCCAGAAGATCGCACCGACCGTGAAGAGCACGATCGCAAGCAGTTCTCCGCCTTCGAAAGTGAAATCCTTGAGAAGCTGGAACTGTGCCCAGAAATACCACTCAGGCTTGATTCCGACAGGAGCCGATCCAAGCGGGTTGGCTTCCACGCCGATCTCCCACGGAAACATGACTGCCAGATAAATGAGAAGGGCAAAGCCGATCATCCAGCCGATGGCATCCTTTGCAAGGAAAGTCGGGAAAAACTTCTCGTAGCCTTTGACAAGACCGGCTTCCTTGTACCCGATAGGAGAAGAGGTACCGAGCACCTGCACAAGCATGAGGTGTGCGGAAAGCACAAGCAGAAGCAGGCCGGGCAGCAGTACGACGTGCAGTGAGAACATGCGGGTAAGGGTTTCAGCGCTTACGTCGGTTCCGCCGCGAAGGATATCGACAAGCAGGGCTCCGCCAGGCATAACCTTGGGAACTTCAGTACCGACCTGCGTTGCGAAAAATGCAAGCTCGTTCCAGGGAAGCAGGTAACCGGTAAAACCGAAGCCCAGGGAAAGGACGAGCAGCACAAAACCACTGACCCACATCAGCTCACGCGGCTTGCGGTAGGATTTCATGAAGAAAGTGCTGAACATGTGAATAAAGGCCATGCCGATCATGAGGTTGGCAGACCATGCGTGCACCTGGCGGATCAGCCACCCGAAAGGCACCTCTTTCTGGATGAAGACGAAGGAACTGAACGCTTCGGATCCGGTCGGCTTGTAATACTGCAGAAGAAGCAGTCCTGTAAGCACCTGGATGATGAAGAAGAAAAGCGTGAGACCGCCGAAATAATACCAGAAGGAAAGTCGGTGCTGGGGAACCTCTTTCTTCTTGAGGTACTCGATCACGGGCGCAAGAACGTAAAAACGCTCCTGGAACCATGCGCCAAGGGCACTCTGCTTGCTTGCCTTGTATGGATCCGGATCGGGCCTGTCAACAGGCGGTTTGTACACGCCGCCCGTTGCTGCGGCAGGTTTGGCAACAGCCGGAACGGCTGGTTTGGCTGCTCCCGCAGCTGGTTTAACAGCACCCGGTGCTGCCGGCTTGGCGGCATCCGGAGCTGGCGGTTTCGGCTTGGCAGGAGCGTTTCCTGCCGGAGCGTTCTGATTGTTTTCAGCCATATTTTCTGACTCCCTTGGTTTTCAACAACGTTTAAAATTAAGCTTTTGAAACAATAAGATCGTCACCCTCGACCCTTGCCGAATAAACGGCCAGGGGCAGAGGCTGGGGTCCGGAAATGATTTCGCCGGTCTGCTTGTACTTCGCTCCATGACAGGGGCAGTACAGAAGATTATCCTTGTCTTCCCAGCGGACGAGACAGCCCAGATGGGTGCAGACAGCGCTGCAGGCGGTCAGTGTGCCGTTATCGTTGACGACGATGACCTTATCCTTGTTGAAGGGATAGATTTTACCGGTATTTTCCGGAACCTCGGAAGCTTTGCCAACAACCATTTCATTCACCTCTTTTACTTCTTTGACTGGAGGAATAATGTATTTCACCACCGGGTAGAGCGTCGATACCGCAACTGCGGCGCCGACTCCGCCGACAACCTTGCCCAGAAAGCTGCGACGTTCGAAATTAACTCCTTTCAGCCCATCTTCCCTTGGTTTTCCGGCAGAAACCGGCCCGGAGGAAGAGACTGAAGCACCGTCTCCAAGTCCGCCCATCCTGGCCGGGCTCTTGAAATTACCTTGTTGTGCCATTACGATCTATCTCCTTTTTAATGCTGTTGTTAAGAAATGAAAAGCATCCTCTGCCCGGGTTGCCGGCAATCTGTTCAATCCTGCCGTTACAGCGGTGCACCCCCTTGCAGGGCGGTACAAATAAATTCCGAATTTATAATTTTTTCCGTTTAAACCAATCCGAACACCCTTTAAAAAAATTATAATAATCGTACATGAACGACTGCTGACCATCCCGCCAAATCCTGCTCCGGGTAAAAAAGCGCATGAATCGCGACTGCAGCCTTACGGGGTTGAGGAACTCGGAGATCCCGCTGATGCCGACAAGATCATGTCCATCGATGCGAAGCGACAGGTTCGATGCGAAACGGAGATAAAAAGGGCCGACATCGAGCACTTTTTTCTGCGAAATCCTGACTGATACCCTCTCTGCATGAAGTTCGAGCGTCCTGCCGTGAAGCGGCGAGAAAACCCCCGTGGAAAAATCCCTCTCGCTGAACTGAAGTGAGTCGGCAACTGAAACCGTGCCGGCTGCATTGTCATGCAGCATGAGAAAACTCACCGGCTTGTAGCTGCGATTCCTGAAAAAAATCAGGTAGTAAAGAATGTCGTACCGCTCCGAAAAAGCCCTTCCCCAGTACCATCGGGAGATATACTCCTGCATTGGCATGGTGCCCAGGTTATGGTCGTGATACCCTAACGCCCTGAGCGTGATTCGCCGGGAACCCCCGCCATTCTCACCGGCAATATCGATATACCCCTCGACATCTGCCCTGGGAACGCTCAAGAGCCACTGATGGCATGCATCCATTCCGGCATTGTTGCCATCCCTTTTCGAATAACTGATACGGCGACTGACCCGAAAAAGCAAATCGGCATTTACCCTCCTGCTGCGTGCGGGAAAGCTGAAATCAACGGAAAGCCGGTATTCGTCTTTTATGGCATCGAAGGAAAAGCGGCAGTTTTCAAAACAGAGTCCGATCTCTTCACGATTGCCTGAAAACAAACTCTTGCCGCCCTCCCGGATGAAATTGAGCGTTTCACGGCCCTGCTCGTACAACTGGAAACTGAACCCTGCATAATCGGAAGAGTGCGGAAAAGCCGCGGCTCCCCTGCGTTTCCATTCATCGTAACGCTGCATGTAATAGGGCGAAAACGGAAACCCTGCAAACCAGATAAGCACAACGGAAATTCCGCTCTGCTTGTCTTCAGCATCAAAGTACCACCATTCATAGGCGCCCGGATCCTGCATGTCATGCCAGATTTCCTGCCGAGGTTCTGTGGTGATATTCATACCGGGAATTATGCGGTTCTGTCATGAAAAGCAGCTGCACAGGGACAGGCTCTTTCAGGGAAACGAACTGGAATAGAGAAGGAAGTGAAGGCGGAAATGGATTGTGCTCTTTTCACCGGTGCAACAGCACCGAAAAAAAACCGGGTGGACAGAGAGGGAATCGAACCCCCGACACAAGGATTTTCAGTCCTTTGCTCTACCAACTGAGCTATCTGTCCATGATTGTGAGGCACAGTATAATAAACGCGCATCAAAATTCAAAACAATACATTTGAAAAACAGATTACCTGAACAGAGCCGGGGCGAAAGAGAGACCCCGGCACCTGCGAAAGCTAAACAGGAACGGATATCCGTTCGATCCCTTTTGCAATCCTGCGAAGCACCGCATCCCTGCCCACCACCTCAAGCATGTGATAGAGGCTCGGTCCGAAACTGACTCCCGAAACAAGAATTCTCAGCGGGTGAATCAATGCGGCGGCTTTCAGGCCTTTAGGCGCAACGAACTCTCTCAGGGCGCCCTCTATGGCTTCAGCGCTGAACGGCTCCAGGACCTCAAGCGTCGACAGAAATTCCCGCAGCAGGCCGTTGGTTTCCGGTGTCCAGCGCTTTTTCACGGCTTCCTCCTCATAGGTTCCGGGTTCGAAGAAAAAGTAGGATGAGAAGGTGACGAATTCATGCTCGAATCCCACGCGTTCCCGCATGAGCTCGATGACCTGTTCGAGATAGCGGTCGCTGGTGATGATGTCAAAGGGCATTTCAGCCCGCTGCTTTTCAAGTTCGGCAACAAGCAGCGGCCTGATGGTCCTGATGATCTGCTCGGCAGGACGGTTCTTGATATATTGCTTTTCAAGCCAGTTCAGCTTTTCCACATTGAACACAGCACCGGCCTTGCCGACCCGCTCGATCGAAAATTTTTCGATAAGCTCCTCAAGACTGTACACCTCCTGTTCGGTGCCTTCACCCTCGTTCCAGCCAAGCATGGCCACGAAATTCACGATCGCATCACAACTGTATCCCTTGCGGATATAGTCCTCGACGGCCACATCACCCTGACGTTTGCTGAGCTTCGAACGGTCGGGATTGAGCAGGAGGGGAAGATGGGCGAATTTCGGGGGCTCCCATCCGAAAAACTCGTACAGCAGCAGATGTTTCGGCATGGACGGCAACCACTCCTCACCGCGAATGATATGGGTGAACTTCATGAGATGGTCGTCGATCACACTGGCGAAGTGATAGGTCGGAAAGCCGTCGGATTTCATCAGCACCTGATCATCGATGGTGGAGGAATCGAATTCGATAGGCCCCCTTATCATGTCCTCGAACCATACGGAAACATAATCGGGCACCTTCATGCGGATAACATAGGGGGCACCCTCCTCCATTTTCCTGCGCACCTCGCCTGAAGGCATCGAACCGCCCATCTCCTCGGGCAGCCATTTCCGGTTGTATTTGGGCTGCAGACCCTGCTTCATCTGAAGCTGGCGGTTTTCTTCGAGTTCCTCGGATGTCGAAAAGCAGTAATAGGCGTTTTTCTCTTCGAGCAGCCGGTCACAGTATTCACGGTAGATATGCAGTCTTTCCGACTGGACATAGGGACCGAAGTTCCCTCCGTGCTCGGGGCTTTCATCGGCAACAATCCCTGCCCATTCAAGTGTCCTGATGAGATTCAGCTGTGCATCAGCCACCTTCCGGCTCTGATCGGTGTCCTCGATTCTGATGATGAAATCCCCTTTCATCTTTTTTGCGAACAGGAAGTTGTAGAGCGCTGTCCGCAGACCGCCTACATGCAGATAACCTGTCGGAGAAGGAGCAAACCTGGTTCTGACCCTTTGACCAACCATAATGTGCTTGATGTAAAACTGTTGAGTGAATTGTTTGACAGGATTAAATACCGGTGTCAGGAGCAATGAATTTAAAAAATCCCGCTGTTTTTTGAAGGGACAAAATCTCGATACCTCCGGAAGCAGGGAAAAAACCTCCGGAACACAACAAAAGCATGTTTTCCGAACCATTTACCAATAAACTTTTTGCATTCTAATGCAGTTTACTTTTAATTACTTTTAATGCCGTAAGTTAACCTTGACTTTACTTTTTCCTTCAACCACTGCATGCCGATATGCCGGAAATCAGAAAAAAAACCACGGAAAAAGAGAGTGCCCGCAATCCTTTCAAGCCGGTACGCGATGGCGGAAGCCGACCGGACCGGGAATCCGGATCGGGAGGAGAAAATCCCGGCAGGTTTCCCGGCTTTCTTGTCATCATGATGCTGGGACTTCTCTCCCTGTTTGTGTTCCAGCGTTTTTTTTCAACCCCTGAAAATCCCGAAATAACCTATAATCAGTACCGGAATATCGTTGAAACAAACCTCGTCAGCGACATCACGGTAAGAACTTATGCCGACCGGTCGGCCATACTGAACGGAAAGCTGAACAAATCCGTCCGGCTCGAGCTGAAAAACCGTGCGTTTCTGCAGACCGACCGCTTCAGCGTCACCATTCCCGCTTTCACCGCCGAACAGGCCGACCTGCTCGCCGGAAAAGGCATTCAGGTATCCTTCGAGGAAGGCACCGACAGTTTCAACACCTTCCTCGTGCTTTTCGCCCCGTGGATCATTTTCGGGCTGATCTATTTTTTCATGTTCAGGCGCATGACCCAGCAGAACGGAGGCGCGGCAAGGAACATGTTCAGTTTCGGCAAAAGCCGGGCGAAAATGATCAGCGAATTCGATGTCAAGGTGACCTTCAGGGATGTAGCGGGAGTCGATGAAGCGGTCGAAGAGCTGAGGGAAACCGTCGAATTTCTTACCAATCCCGGAAGATTCCAGAAAATAGGGGGAAAGATCCCCAAAGGAGTGTTGCTGCTTGGCCCTCCCGGTACCGGCAAAACCCTTCTTGCAAAAGCCATTGCCGGAGAAGCAAAGGTTCCCTTCTTTTCGATTTCCGGTGCCGATTTCGTTGAAATGTTTGTAGGTGTCGGCGCGGCAAGGGTTCGCGATCTGTTCGAACAGGCAAAGAAAAATGCGCCGTGCATCGTGTTCATCGACGAAATCGATGCGGTCGGAAGAAGCCGCGGAGCAGGCCTCGGAGGAGGACATGACGAAAGGGAACAGACGCTCAACCAGCTGCTGGTGGAAATGGACGGATTCACAACCACCGACAACGTCATCCTCATTGCCGCAACCAACCGTCCGGATGTGCTTGATACCGCGCTGCTCAGACCGGGACGGTTCGACCGGCAGATCACCATCGACAAGCCCGATATCCGGGGAAGGGAGGCGATTCTTGCCATCCATAGTCGAAACACTCCGCTTGCCGATGACGTGAACATCTCTGTTCTGGCCAAAAGCACGCCGGGATTTTCCGGAGCCGATCTGGCGAACCTGGTCAACGAGGCGGCATTGATTGCCGCCAGAAGCGATCAAGAACGCATCACCGCCGAGGATTTCGAACAGGCCCGCGACAAGGTCATGATGGGTCCGGAACGAAAAAGCATGATCCTTTCGGACGAACAGAAAAAGTTGACCGCGTATCACGAGGCGGGCCATGTGCTGGTTGCAGCCAACACCGAAGGATCCGACCCCATCCACAAGGTAACCATCATCCCGCGGGGCCGCAGCCTCGGGCTTACCGCCTACCTTCCGCTTGAAGACCGCTATACCCAGAACCGGCAGTACCTGCTCGCAATGATCACCTATGCCCTCGGCGGAAGGGTCGCCGAAGAGCTGATCTTCAACGAGATCACCACCGGTGCGGCCAACGATATCGAGCGGGCAACCGATCTGGCCAGAAGAATGGTCCGGCAATGGGGCATGAGCGACAAACTCGGCCCCATCAACTACGGAGACAGTCACAAGGAGGTATTTCTCGGCAAGGATTACTCGCACATCCGGGAATACAGCGAGGAAACCGCCCTGCAGATCGACAATGAAGTCCGTAAAATCATTATCGAATGCATGGAGAACGCGAAAAAGATTCTCAGCGAGAAAAAGGAGCTGCTCCACCGGCTTGCAGGCTCACTGATCGAAAAAGAGACGTTGAACGCAAACGAGATTGCGGCCATTATAGGAACGGCATAACCGTTCCTTTTCCTGAACTGGCAACAGGGAACGACAGCCATGCAAACGCTTTTCATGCTCATCGTCGGCATTGCAGCCGGCATGCTCTCGGGAATGTTCGGAGTCGGCGGAGGAATCATCATTGTACCTGCACTGGTGCTGCTTTCCGGAATGAGCCAGCATAGCGCCAATGCGACCTCTCTTGTCGCGCTCCTGCTGCCGGTTGGCCTGCTTGGAGTTATGGAGTATTACCGTTCCGGAAAGATCACCACGGAAAACATATGGATGGGGCTGATCATCGCCGCCGGACTGTTTGCCGGAGCCTTTTTCGGAGCCAGAATAGCGACATCGCTTTCCGGAGATATGCTTCGAAAGGCATTTGCCCTTTTCATAGGAATTGTTGCCTTTCGTTTATGGTTTAAATAAGTACATACACAACAATAACCTAAGCCACTGCTACCATGGGAAACACAACCACGAAAGCTGATCTGGTCAATGTTATCGCTCACAAGACAGGCATGACAAAAAACGAAACCGAATCTGTGGTTGACTGCCTGTTCGAGAGCATCATCGAGTCCCTGAAAGCCGGCAAACGAATCGAGATCAGAGGGTTCGGATCATTCAATATCCGGCACAAGAACCTCCGCCAGGCAAGAAACCCGAGGACCGGAGAAAAAGTAACCGTCGATCCGAAAAACGTACCTACCTTCAAGATATCCAAGGAATTCAAGCACGCGGTCAGCGAAAGCCTGAAAAACGGCGCGCTTTAGCGCTTCGGCAAGGGCATCTTTTGCTGGGCAGGCCCTGGAAAGCAGGCTTTCAGAGATAGAACGGGTTGTCAACCAGTTCCAGGACAACGCGCCTGTGCGTTTCGGTGTCTCGAAAGCAGACCTTGATATAATGAAGGTTTTCACGCCTGAAAATATCGGCGCCCTTTTCTGCAACGAAAAGAATGATATGGCCTTTGTGGTTCCCGAGTTCCCTGCCGAGATCCCCCCATTTTCTGAAAACGAGGTTGGTATACCCGGAGCCCTCACGCAGTGAAAGAAGCTCAGGATTGCCGATATCCGCAATTATTTCAGGAGATGAAAGCAGTGACATCTCCTTGCCGAGCCAGACACTCAGGAGTTCGAAATGAAAAGGCAAAAACAGGGAGTTCCGGATGTAAAATCCGTTTTCTCCGTTCCGGATCGCATCGGTAAAATGTTTTGTCATGCCGGAGAATTCGTTAGTAGTTGAAAAACAGGAACCACAACACGGCAAAAACAGGTATCAGCAGCGGCAACGAGTATTTGTACACATATTCAAGAAAATCCGGAACATCGACCTCCGCCTGTGCGGCAATGTTTTTCACCATGAAATTGGGCGCGTTGCCGATATAGGTCATCGAGCCGAAAAACACCGATGCGATTGAAATCGCCATCAGATAGACCTCCGAGGAAACATCCCCTCCGACAGGAGAAGCCATGCCCTCGGCAAACCGATGGATGTCACGGGGATCGGCGATATCGAGACCGAACTTGCCAAGCGCGCCGGCAAGGAAGTTAAGATAGGTCGGGGCGTTGTCGAGCACTCCGGAAAGCGACCCGGTCATCCAGTAGAACGTCGTGACGGAAAACTCCGCCGCATGCCCAGCCGCATATGCACCGATCAGTTCAAGGGCGGGAATCATGGTTGCAAAAATGCCGATAAACAGAAAGGCAACCTCCTTGATCGGCTCGAAGTTGAACTCATTACCGCCGAGCGCTTCGGGATCGGCGGTCCTGTACGCAGCAAATGCGACACCGAACATGATCATCTCACGAATGCCGAAAGGCAGGTGAAACAGCTCCTGCAAACTCGGAAATCCCCTTAGGACGGCCGGGTCGAGAAAGACGGATGCGATAATGACGCCGAGATAGAGAAAATTCTTTCCTCCTGTAATGACGACTCCTCCCGCATGGCGGCCACCGACATCAACCGCCCCTGAAACTCTTGAATCCAGAAACATGAACACGCCCGTCAGAACGGCAACGGCCAGTATCCAGGGCAGCCACACCTTCGACAGCACCCAGAAAAACGGGACCCCTTTGAGAAAACCCAGAAACAGCGGCGGATCGCCGATCGGTGTAAGACCGCCGCCGATATTACTGACGATGAAAATGAAGAAAACCACATGGAACGCCCGGAGACGCCCCTCGTTCATGCGCATGAAGGGCCGGATGAGCAACATCGAAGCGCCGGTTGTCCCGATCAGGTTCGAGAGCACCGCCCCGAAAAGCAGCAAAAGGCCATTGAACAGCGGAGTCCCCTTCCGCTCGATTCTGATGAGGATGCCGCCGGAAACCACAAACAGCGACGAAATCAGTGCAATGAAGGAGAGGTACTCCTCGAGGGTGTGTTCAAGCACCTGCAGGCCATGCTCCATCATGAAACCGTAATAGGAAGCCACAACCGCGGCAAGCCCCAGGGCGACTTTCGGGTAGTTATGCTCCCAGAAACGGTGGTAGAAAAGCGGACCTGTGGCGATCATCAGCAGCAGCAGGACAAAGGGGGCTACAAGCCAGACCGGGGGAAGGTGGCGAACCCCCGGATCAGGCGCACCGGCAGCAAGCAGTTGCGGACTGCCGGTTACGGCAAGCACCAGAACAAAAAAGAAGGCAAGAATGGACTTTCGATTCATATGCATTTAGGTTGACCGGACAACAAGATCCCTGGTTTCAGTCACCCTCGAACTCGGTCAGTGAATAAACGCTGTAACCCCGGTCCCGAATTTTCCTTTCTCCGCCGACATCCGGCAGATTCACGATAAACGCCATTTCGGCAACCACACCACCAACTTTCTCCACCAGCGCCGCTGCGGCAAGAGCCGTCCCTCCGGTTGCAAGAAGATCGTCAACGAGCAGTACCCGTGAACCTTTTTCAAGGGCATCCATATGGATTTCGATCCTGTCGCTGCCGTACTCGAGTTCATACTCCTGGGAAACCACATCTGCCGGCAGCTTGCCGGGCTTTCTGACCGGAATGAACCCCTTGCCGAGCGTATAGGAAAGCGCTCCTCCAATGATGAATCCACGCGCCTCAATACCGACGATCACATCGAAATCCACCCCGTTCTGCAGATAGTGTTGTGTAAAACTGTCGATCACCAGACGAAATCCAACCGGATCCTTGATAAGCGTGGTGATATCACGGAACATGATCCCTTTTTTGGGATAATCGGGAATCGAGCGGATTCGGGATTTAATAGACATGGAAAACGTGGATTTAGGGTTGCGGGTATTGAAACAGAAGCCAATAAAACAAAGACCTAAAATAACAGTCTCCCCTGTAAATTCAAATCATCGCCCATCCGCTCGATGAAAACCTGTACGACCCTGCCCTTGAGCGCTTCAGCATTGAGGGCTCCCTTTTCGGCGGTAGCCGTAACATGAAGATAGCTGGAAGTATATCCGTTGAAACGGATGCTTCGGTTCTCCTCTGCACACTCTTCGACAAGGATGCCGCACTGACTGCCGATGAAACGGGCGGAGAAGGCTGCTTTTTTACGCTCACCCAGTTCGATGAGCAACCGGCTCCGCCGCACAAGCTCCTTTCCGGCAATCGCCCGCCGTTCTCCGGCGGCAATCTGGCGGGCAAGCGGTGTTCCGGGCCGAAGCGAACAGGCAAAGACATGCAGGTACGCTGCCGGCAGGTCATCGAGGAAAGCGTACATCTTCTGAAAATCCCCGGTACTCTCTCCAGGATAGCCGGCTATGACATCGATACCGAGAGCACAGTCTGCAATGGTTTCGGCTGCCCTCAGAATGCGTTCCCGATAGTCTGCGGTCGTATACCTGCGCCGCATAGCCCTCAGGATGCCATCAGAACCGCTCTGCAGCGGCACATGAAAATGAGGGGCGATTTTTTCAGACCGTGCGACCACATCCAGAAGCGTGTCGTCCAGAACATCCGGCTCGATCGAACTTATCCTGATGCGCTCCACGGCAACCGTCTCAAACCGCTCCAAAAGACCGGCAAGACCGGTTCCGTCCGATCGGTAATCCCCTATGTTGACACCGGTAAGCACGATTTCACGGTACCCCGATGCAGCAAGAACATGTGCTCTGTCAACAAGCATCGAGGGAGGCAACGAGCGGGAACGGCCCCTCGACAGGGGAATTGTACAATACGAACAGCCGTAATCGCAACCATCCTGAATCTTGAGAAAGGCTCTCGTCCTTCCGGTGGGGCAATGAGCCGGCAGGGAGTAGCCGGAGTGGATCTCTTGTGTGCAGCCGATATCAGAAACCGCTACAAATGCAGCTCCGGTTTTTGTATTGAGCACCTTCCTGTAGAGATCCGTCCTGAATTTATCGTTGCTGCCAAAAACCCCCCGAAGACCTTCGATACCGGAAAGCACCTGAGGCTGCAATTGCGCATAGCAGCCGATTGCCACAACGGCACTGCGGGGATTGCGTTTGATGATCTGCCGTATTTTCTGTCGACATTTCTGCTCAGCCTGGTTCGTCACCGCACAGGTATGAACAATAACCATATCCGCTCCCGTCTTAACGGAAGAAAGTCGCCACCCTTCGGCGGAAAGATGGTCAAGTATCGCCGATGTTTCGGAATAATTCAGTTTACATCCCAGTGTTATTGCGGCAATACTGGGCGAATTCATTGCATGCATGGCATAGAAGTATTGATCTGAGTTTGCTGTGGTATTACCATCAGAGACCTACGGTACATGAAACGATTGCCTGCACAATATCGCCTGCCTTGTTTGCGTACAAAAAACCATTCTTTTATTCATTTCTGTTAATTCTGTATCATTTCAATCAGAAAGACATGGTATGAATATGGCTAAAAAAGATGCTGCATCACCCGATAAGTATGATCTTTTTATACAGAAAATTGACCATTTCCAGTCTCTTGTAAAACAGAAAAAAAATCTTCAGGAAAAAATTGCAATCATGCAGCAGGAGTTCCAGGAAAAAATCAGGCCGTTCGAAGAAGAGCTTTCGGCAATACTGAAAAAGCTGGATCTCAACCCCCCCCAAAATCGCAGAGAACGTACCCGCAAAAACCGGTTTTTCCAAATATGGCCGGAGACAGCCTGGAACATCCATAAAAGATCTTCTCCGCTCAAATCCTTCCCGCACGTTCAAACCGAAGGACATTGCCGATGCGCTGAACACCAAAAGCACAACCGTAAGCCTGTGGCTGAACAAATACGGCATGACTGACGAGGAAATCGAAAGGGTCCCGTCGGGAACCGGCGGCAAGCGTTTTGTTTACAAAATCAGGTAATTAAAAAGATAATCCTTCCGGAAGACTACCTGAAAAAGCGCAATTCTTGCGCTTTTTCAGGTTCCGCTCCCTGTAGTCACCCGAACATTTCAGTATCCGATATTTCTCCGGTTTCTGACAAAGTTCAGACCAAGCGCAACCATGATCATATTGCCAAGCAGCGAGGAGCCCCCATAGGAAACGAACGGCAGCGGAACACCGATGACGGGAATAAGCCCGAGCGTCATGCCGGTATTGATGACGACATGAACCGTCAGAAGAGCGGCATAACCTGCAAAAGTCAATTCCACAAATCGGTTTTTAATGGAAAACACAATGCGGATAAACCGGAGAATCAGCACAAGAAAAAAACCCAGCAACAGAAACGATCCGACAAAACCGAGCTCTTCTGCAATAACACAAAAAATGAAGTCAGTCCATTGGGCAGGAATGAAACGGAGCTGAGTCTGTGTCCCTTCAAGAAACCCCTTCCCGAAAAAACCGCCGGAACTGATGGCGATTTTTGCCTGCAATGCATTGTAGCCGGCACCCTGGGGATCCGACATCGGATCAAGAAAGGTCTGTATTCTTTTCATCTGATGCGGCTTGAGGATCTCGGCGGCAAAACGATGCGTGAACAAAGCCGCCAGCAACCCTGCAGAGGTAACACCAAGCTGGTGGGGATAAAATTTCTTTTTCTGAAAGAACAGCGTAAAAAAAAGAATCAGGGCGAGACCGAAAATAAAATACAGATTGAAAAAACCACTGAGCATGAGCACGACGGGAATAATGAGCAACAGCAGCAGATAAAAATCAAATCCCGCCATGATGATCATCGGCGCGATGAAAGACAGACAGGTGAGGGTTGTGCCCATATCGGGCTGCAGCATGATCAGCATTGCCGGAACAAGCGGAATTGCGAGTGCAATGCCCAGATGCGGCAGGGAACGGATATCGGTTTCATCATCGGAAAGGAAGCGTGCAAGAGCAAGAATCGTGGTCATCTTGGCTATTTCCGAAGGCTGAAAACTGAAAAAACCGAAACGCACCCAGCTTGTCTGGCCGGCAACTTTTTTGCCGAAAACAAGCACGGCAACAAGCAGAACGATGCCGACGGCATAAAAAAGGTATGAATTGTCACGGATGAAGCGGTAATCATTGAAATACACAAACAGCATCACCACCGCTCCGATGCATCCCCATGCAAGCTGACGGTAGAACAGAATGGTCTCGCCAGCTCCGTTGGTTGCACTGTATATTGCCAGCAACCCGAGGATTATCAGGCCGGCTGTCGAAACCAGCAGCCACAAATCGAGCTTGCCCTGTTGTTCCATGACCATCTTTCCTTACATCTTTTTCTTCTCCAAGCGCAGGGAATTGCGTATCGTAAACAATTGCCGATACATCGCTTTCTCACTGTTTCAATCGAATCTTCATGCTCACACCATCGTTCTCCTGCGGTTTTGCGGTCATCGTCGGAGCGCCGAATGCCGGCAAGTCAACACTGTTGAACAAACTGCTCCGGTGTAAACTTTCTATTGTAACACCTAAACCGCAAACTACAAGAAAAAAAATAACCGGTATCTACCACGACGAACGCCGTCAGATCGTTTTTCTCGATACACCGGGAATCATGCAGCCGCGTCAGAAGCTCCATGAATCAATGCTTGCGATCACACGCCAGACACTTCAGGAAGCCGATGTGGTGATTGCTCTCATTCCCTATACAAAAGGGCCGTCGGGTTTTGACGCTGAATTTAGCCGCGAACTGTTCGAATCGTGGCTGAAACCCGTATCGAAACCGGTCATCGCAGTACTGAACAAGGAGGATCTGGTGAGCCCTGAAGAACGGAAAAAAACCGAAGGGGAGATCATGAAACGGTTCAGTCCGGCCGGGGTACTCTCGGTTTCTGCCCTGAATGGAACAGGCCTTGAAAAGCTCGTCCATACCATAACGCCGTTCCTTCCGATGACCGAAGCGCTCTACTCCGAAGAGATGCTGAGCACGGCTCCGGAGCGGTTTTTCGTATCGGAAATCATCAGGGAGAAAATCTTTCTCCTGTACGGAAAGGAGGTTCCGTATGCTACCGAAGTGGTGATCGACGAATTCAGGGAACAGCACGAAACCGACCCGTCGAAAAAGGATCTTATCCGCTGTTCGATTATTGTCGAGCGGGATACGCAGAAACAGATTCTGATCGGAAACCGCGGAAGTGCACTGAAAAAACTCGGGCAGGCAGCCCGGAGCGATATCGAGGAACTGCTCGGACGCCCGGTATTTCTCGAGCTTTTCATAAAAGTCAGGCCCGACTGGCGGAAAAAGCAGAGTTTCCTGAAAAGCTACGGCTACTGAACAAAAAACCCTTCCGTGCAGGAAGGGTTTTTTGCCGGATCCCAGTTTCCCGGGGAAACAATTACTTGCTGCCTTTCGGCTGGGGTTCCAGTTCGGCGGTAGCGTCCTCGATCTCTTTCTTTTCGTTCGGATGAGCCTGAAGGTACGCTTCGATCTCCTCCTTGCTCTTGTCCTTGAAGTACTCAAGAGCCGAGAGAATGATCCGCTTGTTCTCCTTGTCAAACTCGATCACGCGGAGAGGAAGCTCATTGCCGACAGCGAACGAGGAGTGGATATCCTTGACACCGCCCTGAAGCAGATGCGATACCGGCACGAAACCATCCACATCGCCGGGAAGAATCACGATCACGCCCTTCTCGATGATCTGTGAAATGTTTCCGGGAGTTTCGGCACCGACCGCGTATTTCTGCTCGAACTCATCCCACGGATCAGGATTGATCTGCTTGTGGCCGAGCGCAATGCGGCGGGCGTTGACATCGAATTTCAGCACCTTGACCTCGAGTTCCTGGTTTTTCTTCACCAGTTCGCTCGGATGGCGGATTTTCTTGGTCCATGAAAGATCGGAAATATGCACCAGCCCGTCAACACCGGCTTCGAGTTCCACAAACACACCGAAATCGGTAATGTTGCTGACCGTACCCTTGTGCAGCGATCCCTCGATATATTTTTCGGAGAGTGCGATCCACGGATCCTCGTTTACCCGTTTCATGGAAAGCGAAAGCTTGGTGTGCTCCTTGTCGATATTGAGAATGACACACTCGACTTCCTGACCGAGGCTCACGAACTGGCCGGGATGCTTGATATGCTGCGTCCAGCTCATTTCAGAGATGTGAACAAGTCCCTCGATACCCTTCTCGATCTCCACGAAAGCACCGTAATCGGTAATGGAAACCACGCGGCCGTTTGCCTTTGAACCGACAGGGTATTTCATCTCGATATTTTCCCATGGATGTGATTCAAGCTGCTTCATGCCCAGAGAAACCCGTTTGGTGTTCTCGTCAAAGCCCACGACCACAACCTTGATCGGCTGATCGAGTTCGACAACTTCCGAAGGATGGTTGATCCTGCCCCAGGTGATGTCGGTAATATGGACAAGGCCGTCGAGACCGCCGAGATCAACGAAGATACCGAAATCGGTGATATTCTTGACCGTGCCTTCGAGCACCATGCCGACCTTGATATTGGCAAGCATCTCTTCGCGACGTGCGGCATACTCCTCTTCGAGAATGACCTTGTGGCTGACAACAATATTCTGTGTGACCGGATTGATCTTGACGACTCTGAAGTCCATGGTCTGTCCGACGAGCGCATCGAAATCACGCACAGGCTTGACGTCGATCTGCGAACCGGGAAGAAAGGCTTCAACACCCGAAAGCGAAACGGTCATGCCGCCCTTGACGCGATTGATGATCTTGCCGTTGATGATGGTATCGTTCTCGATTGAATCGTAGATTTTGTCCCAGATTCTCAGAACGTCTGCTTTTTTCTTGGAAAGAATGAGCTGGCCCATCTTGTCCTCGATGTTCTCGAGGTAAACCTCCACTTCATCGCCAACCTTGACCTCGTCGTCGTCACGGAACTCGAGCAATGAAACGATACCCTCGGACTTGAACCCGACATCGATGGTGACATCCTTGTTGGAAATCGAGACGATACGTCCCTTGACGATTTCATCCTCGGTGATTTCACTCAGCGTGCTCGTATAGAGCTTCTCCATTTCGGCAAGTGCCGATGGCTCGTAGTGAGCAAATACCTTGACCTTTTTTCTTGCAGGCCGTTCCTGGACTTTTTTCTCCAGCGTTAGTGTTTCTGCCATTAAATGTTTTCCTTCCTCTCTTGTGATTTACCCTCGGTGCCGCGAGAGATATCAGCACCCGGTTTTAGGTTAATAGATATGACAACAAAAACTTCAGCTTTTTCCGGTCATTGCGCATGACGCGATTTTTTCCAGCGCAAGTCTGGAGACCTTGCCGACCTGCTCGTCGATGCTCAACTCCGACGTATCGATTTCAATGGCATCGGGATGTTTTTCCAGGGGCGCCAGTTCTCTTTCGGCATCCGCCCGATCCCTTTCAAGAATCTCCTGTTCAAGCATCCCGATATCCGGCAACCCGCTTCCCGACGCTCCCTTTGCGGCAAGTTCGGCATAACGCCGTTTCGCGCGCTCCCGGGCATCGGCAACCAGAAATATTTTCAGTTCGGCATCGGGAAACACAACGGTCCCGATATCCCTTCCATCCATGACGACACCTTTGCGGCTCCCCATTTCCTGCTGCATCCGGCGAAGCCGGTCACGCACGGGAGCAAGCGAACTGACGAAACTGACTTCACGGCTGACACGATTCTCCCTTATGGCGGCGCTCACGTCACGGCCATCGAGAAAAACCCGCTCACCACGAAAGGCGACCGTAAGATCCTGCAAAAGCGGTAAAATGGATTCGGGGAACTGCCGTACGGCATCGATCATGCCCAGATCGAGAACCTTCAGGGTAACGGAACGGAACATCGCGCCGGTATCGATATACGTATAACCGAGCTTTTCAGCGACTTTGCGGGCGGTCGTACTCTTGCCTGAAGCCGCCGGCCCGTCTATGGCAATGATGATTCTGTTGTTCCCTGTCGTGTGTTTCACAAGCATTTTGACTTAGCCTGCAATTTTATAAAATAAATTTGCTTTTTCCAAACTTAATGATTACATGTTAACAACCCGTGCCCGCGAGGGTGCGCTTTTGCATTAACCTCTCTTCCTTTTACCAGCCATGTCTCTCCGCTGCGGGATTGTCGGGTTGCCGAATGTCGGAAAATCCACACTGTTCAATGCCATAACCGCCAAACAGGCCGAAGCGGCCAATTACCCGTTCTGCACCATAGAGCCGAATATCGGCACGGTTCTGGTGCCCGACGAGCGGATGCAGCAGATTGCCGATGTCGTCAGGACGCCGACCCTGGTTCCGGCCACACTGGAAATAGTCGATATTGCCGGGCTGGTCAAAGGTGCCAGCAAAGGTGAAGGCCTCGGCAACCAGTTCCTTTCGCATATCAGGGAGGTGGATGCCATTGTGCATGTGGTGCGCTGTTTCGACGACACCAATATTATTCATGTCGAGGGACGAATCGATCCGGCCGACGATATCGCCACAATCGAAACGGAACTGATGCTGGCCGATCTGGACAGCATGGAGCGCCGCATCGAAAAGCTCCGGAAAAACGCCCGCAAGGAAAAAGAGCTGCTGCTGCAGGTAGAGCTGGCCGAACGGATCATCGCCGGACTCTCGGAAGGCGTTCCCGCCCGTGCAGTCATCCAGACGCCGGAAGAACAATCGCTCTCCAGGCAATTCTTTCTGCTTTCCACCAAGCCGATCCTCTATGCCGCCAATGTCGCTGAAACCGATCTGCCGGGAGGCAACGCCTATACGGAGCAGGTGGCAAAAATTGCAGCACAGTCCGGTGCAAAAATGCTGATCATCAGCGCAAAAACCGAAGCGGAAATAGCCGAACTGCCCGAAGAGGAACGCCCTGAATTCCTTGAAAGCCTCGGACTCGAAATGTCGGGTCTCGACCGGCTCATCAGAACCGCATATGATCTGCTCGGACTGCAAACCTACTTTACCGCAGGGGAAAAAGAGGTGCATGCCTGGACCATCCGCAAGGGTGCCGCGGCTCCGGAAGCGGCAGGCGCAATCCACTCGGATTTCGAAAAAGGGTTTATCCGGGCCGAGGTCATGTGGTATGGCGACCTCATCGAGCTCGGCTCCGAACAGAAAGTCAAGGAAGCAGGGAAACTTCGTTCGGAAGGACGGGATTATATTGTCAAGGACGGCGATGTCATTGTCTTCAGGTTCAACGTGTAACCTTTAACGGCTTTTATCTGCAGGTGCACCATCATAAAAACACTCCCGAAAGCCCGATAGGTATTTTTGATTCGGGTGTCGGCGGCCTGACCGTCGTCAGGGCGATACAGGCGATCCTGCCGTCCGAGCGCATCATCTACTTCGGCGATACCGCCAGGGTTCCCTACGGTTCGAAATCACAGGTCACCATCCGCAAGTACGCACAGGAAGACACGGCTATCCTGATGCGCTACCAGCCGAAAATGATTATCGTGGCCTGCAACACCGTTTCGGCCCTCGCCCTTGACGTCGTCCGGAAAGCGGGCGGCAGCATACCGGCGCTTGGCGTACTGGAAGCCGGAGCGGAGCTGGCCGTGAGCGTAAGCCGACAAAAACGGATCGGCGTGATCGGCACACAGGCCACAGTCTGTTCAAACGCCTACGCCTGCGCCATCAACGAACTTGACCCCGACATCGAGGTACACTCGAAAGCCTGCCCGCTTTTCGTGCCGCTGGCTGAAGAAGGGTTCACCGATCATCCCGCAGCCCGGCTGATCGCCGGGGAATATCTCCGGGAGTTTGACGGCCATGAGATCGACACGCTCGTGCTCGGCTGCACCCACTACCCGATCCTGCGCGGCATGATCGGGCAAACCGTAGGGCCCGGCATCCGTATCATCGATTCTGCTGAAGCCGTTGCCCGGAGGGCGAAAGAGCTGCTTGCAGAAACAGGCATGCTGGGCATGTCCGGAGAAACCCCGAGACCGCATCTCCTCGTCAGCGATCTTCCGCAGAAATTCGGCATGCTCTACCGGCTCTTCATGGGCTCGGACGTACCCGACGTGGAACTGGTAGACGTCTGAGTTGCCCCTCCCGTCGGCGGCAACCGGAAGCCGCATCGCCGGAAGCGGATGTATTGACTGCCGGAGATAGTACTTTTGAGTTTGATATTGTATGTTGTAACTCTTGATTCCGTTACCGTTACCAACGTGAAAATAAACCTCGACCGGACATCTTCCGGGTTCTGCATCGGTGTGCAGGGCACCATTCATGTGGCGGAGGAAAAGCTGGCCGCGAAGAAAAAGCTGTTTTCTCTGGGCGACGTCGTCCATAACGAAGTGGAGGTAAAAAGGCTTGAAAAGCTGGGGCTTGCCACCATCGACGAAAATACCTTCAATGCGCTGCAAAACGCAAGTGTGCTCATCAGGGCGCATGGCGAACCGCCCGGAACCTACAGCACGGCAAAGCGCAACAACCTCGATATTACCGACACCACCTGTCCGGTCGTCTCGAAACTGCAGCGCACAGCACGCCTGCTCCATCAGCTCGGCTACCAGATCGTCATTTACGGCAAACGGTCCCACCCCGAAGTGATCGGCATCAACGGTCATTGCGCCAACAGCGCCGTCATCATCAAGCATGCCGACCTGACGGATCCGGATGAATTGCGGATGCTTGACACCGGAAAAAAAACCGCACTCATATCGCAGACAACCATGGACGTGCCCGGTTTTTATGAACTGAAGGAGCATCTCGAAAAGCGATTTGCGGATGCTGCCGGCACGGCTCCCCATCCATGGACGGCGGTTCGTGACATCGACATCACCGCAGCCATGACCGGTCAGCAGCCGATGCCCCCCCATGTGTTCAAGGACACCATCTGCCGACAGGTCTCGAGCAGGAACCGGAAGCTCCATGACTTCGCACTGGCAAACAGCTGCATCGTTTTCGTGGCGGGCAGGAAAAGCTCGAACGGCCAGGTATTGTACGGCATCTGCAAGGCAGCCAATCCCCGGAGTTACTTCATCGAGGATGTTGAAGAGATACAGGACTCCTGGTTCGAGGAGAGCGGCAATGGGCCGGTCGAGAGCGTCGGCATCTGCGGCGCAACCTCGACCCCGATGTGGCTGCTTGAAAAAGTTGCCGGCTTCATCGACAGACGTTTCAATCATTGAGGCGCCCGCAGGCGCTCCTGAACAGGGTTATCGACCATGATGCATGAACTGACGCTTACCATAAATGGAAAAACCGTAACGGCCAATCCGGAGATGTCGATTCTTCAGGCGGCTCTTTCGGCAGGCATCGACATACCGACACTCTGTTTCGACAAGAGACTCGAATCGACAGGCTCCTGCTGGATGTGCATCGTGGAGATCAAGGGAAAAAACCGTTTCGTACCGGCATGCAGCACGGCGGTTTCAGACGGCATGGTGATCGAAACCGAAAATCCGGAACTGCACGACATGCGGCGGCAGAACCTCGAACGGCTTATCGAACACCATTGCGGCGACTGCATGGGTCCCTGCGAGCTTTCATGCCCCGCAGGGTGCAACATACCCGGATTCATAGCTGAAATAGCTCGCAGGGACCATGAACAGGCACTCCGGATCATCAAGGAAACCATTCCCCTGCCGGGCATTCTCGGCAGGATATGCCCGGCACCGTGTGAAGATGCGTGCCGGCGGCACGGCGTGGACGAGCCGGTTTCGATCTGCGCCCTGAAGCGATATGCCGCGGACCGCGACAGGGAACGCCCGGAATGCTTCGTACCGGAAATCGCGGAAAAAACCGGAAAAAAGGTTGCCGTCATAGGGGCCGGACCGGCAGGGCTGACAGCCGCCTACTATCTGCTTGCACTCGGCCACGATGTCACGATATTCGATGCCAACACTGAACCCGGCGGCATGATGCGCTACGGCATTCCCCGTTTCCGTCTTCCCGAAAGCGTTATCGAGAGCGAACTGGAGCCGTTCAGGAAAATGGGCGCGGAATTCCGCATGAACAGCGTGCTCGGAAAGGAGATGAGCACGGAAAACCTGAAAAAAGAGTACGATGCGGTCTTTCTCGGTCTCGGCGCTTCAAAAGCTGCACGAATGGGAATTCCCGGCGAAGAAGAAGCGTGCGTCACAAGCGGCATTGCATTTCTGCACGAGGCATCGAGCGGCAATACCCCGCATCCCGGAAAAAACGTTCTGGTCATCGGCGGCGGCAATACGGCAGTCGATGCGGCCCGCACAGCCCGTCGGCTCGGAGCGGACCGGGTGACCATCCTGTATCGCAGAACACGTGAGGAAATGCCGGCTAACCACGCAGAAATCGAAGAAGCGCTTGCCGAAGGCGTTCTGCTGCATACACTTGCCGCTCCGGTATCCATCGAGGCACACGGAAAAACCGCCGCCGTGACGGCCGTCGTCATGCAGCCGGGAGAACCTGACCGGAGCGGCAGAAGAAGACCCGTTCCGGTTGCCGGTTCCGAGTTCACCATGGTCGCAGACACGGTAATATCCGCCACAGGCCAAAAGGTTCACTGCCCGCAAGAGAGTGTTCCGGGAGTAGCCATGAACCCGGACGGCACGATCGGTGTCAACCCGCACACGCTTGAAAGCAGCGTCGAGGGTATCTTTGCCGGAGGGGATTGCGTTACCGGTGCAGATACCGCAATACGCGCCGTCGAGCAGGGCAAACGCGCAGCGTATCGCATAAACCGCTACCTGCTTGGCATGCCGTCCGAAAGCGACATTCCGCCATTCAATTCATCCTACGGGCCGAGAGATCAGGCTCCACCGGCCTTGTATGCGAAAGGCGATGCAGCCCGTCGGGTTCCCGTACCTGAAATCCCGCCTGGCAACAGAACCACGGGATTTACGGAAGTAGTGACAGGATTCGCCGAAACCGATGCGCGCACCGAAGCCGCACGCTGTCTGCAGTGCCGGTGCAAGGCCGTCGAAAACTGCCGGCTCAGGGAACTCGCGGCGCACTACCTTCCGGATTACACCTGCAGCCAGCAGGAACATGCCGGATTCGGCATTTCCGTAACGCCGGACATTCATCTTGAACGGGAAAAATGCGTGGATTGCGGCATCTGCGTCAGGACGCTTGAAGCTTGCGGAACCGTGGTGGTTCCCGATTACCGGAAACTCGCCATGTCCTGCCCTACCGGGGCGATCAGCCTTCCGGAACCAGGCCGGTAGACAATCAGGAGGCTTCCCGGCCAGCGATTTTCAGCAGTTCGAAAAGCGGCTTCAGCATTGCACCAAGACGACTCATGGAGCGGTTTACGACCTCCTGTATCTGGCGAAATGTTTCAGGAGCATTGTCTCCGCTGAACTGAAGCCAGGCCACATACAGCACAAACGCCGCGGCGACCACCAGGACGAACTGCATGACCTTCCTGAAAAATCCGAACAGGATCACGACGGCAATGGCAACCCCAAGCACAAGCAGGATGGGGTGAGCAGAAAGAAATTCGACAACCTGTTGCATAGGTGTTCCTGTCCTATAGATATTCCTCGATAACGGCTGAAACCGCTTGAGAAGGGTTGCTGCTGGCGAGCTTTTCCCTTGCTGCAAGCAATTCCCTGCGCATTGCGGCAGCGAGAACCGGATTGTCGAGCAGAGGAAGCGCCGCCCCGACCATGCGTTCTGCACTTGCCTCTTGCTGTATCAGCTCCGGAACCGCCTGCTGACGGGAACCGAGTCCTTTTGCGACAATGTTTGCAAGCGAAATATTCGGAAGTTTAACCAGCCGTTTGCCTATCTGATAGTTCAGCCAGCCGGTACGGTAGACCACAATCATGGGAAGACCGAAACAAAGCGCTTCGAGCGTAGCGGTCCCGGAGGCAACAAATGCAAGGGTGCTGTACTGCATCACTGCATAGCTGCGGCACTCGACCACACGGATACCGGACGCTTCTGTCAGATAATCCTGCAAGCGGTAGTCGAGATGTGGTGCCCTGCCAAGCAGAAAGACGAGCGGACGATCCTTTGCGAGCATCCCGGCCGCCCTGAGCATCTCGGGCAGCATCATCGATACCTCCTGGCGTCTGCTCCCGGGAAGAAGACCGATCATGACGGCTTCCTGCTCTATGCCGTACTCCTGCCGAAATAAGTCGGAAGACGAAAGGACTTCTTCCCGGAGCTCCTCGACAACCGGGTGCCCGACATACTCAGCAGCAACCCCGTGACGGCGGTAAAAATCCACTTCAAAATCAAAAATGACCAGCAGGCGGTTAACCGTCTCCCGGATCTTCTTCACCCGTCCCTCCTTCCATGCCCAGACCTGGGGCGCGATGTAGTAAATGACCGGAATACCGAGATCATGCAGAAACCTCGCCATCAGAAGGTTCATGCCCGGATAGTCTACCAGCAGTGCTGCGTCAGGCTTTTCCTGCCGGACAAGCGACTTGATCTCTCTGATCACGTTCCGGAGAAAACCTGCATGACGCAGCACATCGACAAATCCCATGATACTCATCTGTCGCGCATCGTAGGAAAGTTCGGCGCCAAGTCGCCGCAGCCGGTCCCCCCCGATACCGAACACCCGGATATCCGGCCTCCTCTGCAAGAGCTCCGCAACCACTCCGGCCGCGTGCATATCGCCGGAAACCTCTCCGGCCAGAACAAAAAGCTTCCTCGGCATCAAGCGCAGCTGATTAATTGGATGAACGGACGGGAAACCGTATTTTACAGCGTCATAAGGGTTTTCACATCCCATTATATCAAAAACGGAAAAGAATGCAAGTCAAATTCGGTACTGACGGCTGGCGTGCGGTTATCGCAAGGGATTACACGTTTGACAACCTCAAGCTGGCCGCACTTGCCACCGCACGATACATCAAGACCCGTCCTGAAAAATCCAGAGGCGTCTGCATCGGGTACGATACCCGGTTCATGTCGAAGGAATTTGCGGAATTCACGGCCGAGGTGCTTTCCTCTCAGGGAATCAGGGTCGTGCTTGCCGACAGTTTTGTCTCCACACCCGCCGTATCGCTCTTCACCAGGGCAAAACAGCTCGCAGGAGGTATTGTCATTACCGCATCGCACAATCCCCCGATCTATAACGGCTTCAAGGTCAAGGCATCGTACGGAGGGCCCGCACACCCGGAAGCGATTGCAGAAATCGAAGGGTACCTGGGCGAGGTCGATCCGGCAACACCGGTCGAGCCGGACCGGAAACTGATCGAACTCGCAGACCTGAAGACATTCTACCTGAACCATCTCAAGGCAAACATCGATTTGCCGCTTATCCGTGACTCACGTATCAAAATAGCGCACAACGCCATGTACGGAGCCGGCCAGGACATCATTACCCGGCTATTCGACGAGTCCATGGTGAACTGCTACCACTGCACCTGGAATCCGGGATTCGGAGGCATCAATCCCGAACCCATGCCGCAATATATCGAAGAGTTCGTGGAGTTCTTCCGGGAAGTCGAAACCGATGTCGCCATCATCAACGACGGTGATGCGGACAGGGTCGGCATGCTTGACGAGCACGGCAACTTCGTGGATTCGCACAAACTCTTCGCGCTCATTCTCAAATACCTTGTCGAAGAACGCCAGCAGCGTGGCGAGGTCGCCAAAACCTTCGCGTTGACCGACATCATCGACAGGATATGCCTGAAGCATAACCTCGTCATGCATGAACTTCCGGTAGGATTCAAGTATGTCAGCAAACTCATGGCGACAAACGACATCCTGATCGGAGGAGAAGAGTCGGGAGGAATCGGCATTACCGCATTTCTGCCGGAACGGGACGGTGTCTATATCGGCCTTCTGATTCTCGAAATCATGACGCGAAAACAGAAAAGCCTGTCGAAACTGGTAGAGGAACTGTACGACGAATATGGTTTTTTCTGCTACAGGCGCAACGACCTGCATGTCAGCGAAGCGAAAAAACAGGCAATCATCACGCGTGCGGCTGCCGGTGACCTTCAGTCGATAGCGGGATACAAGGTGCTGAAATTCAACGACCTCGATGGCTGCAAGTACCATTTCGAAGGGGGATGGCTGCTGATTCGCGCGTCCGGCACGGAACCGGTTCTGCGACTGTATTGCGAAGCGGATTCCCTGGAAAAGGTCGAGAACGTGCTGGCCTTTGCCGCATCACTTGCCTGAAGCTGTTTTTTCCATGAGCAATTGCAGGAATTGCAGGAAAAGAGCGTCGAAGGCTTCAATGGCTTCTCCTGATCCGTCCGTCCGTGCCGGCAGCTGCCGCAAGGGTGCTGATGTGCGCACAACAGGAAAGAGGCCGATCAGACAGGATTAACGGCAGAGGCAAAGAGCAGGAACGTTTGGGAAACAACACGGTTACATCGGGTGATGAGCTTTTCAGGGCTCTGGTTGCCGAACATCAGGAGATGGTGCTCAATACCTGCAACCGTTTTGTCATGAACCGGGAGGATGCCGAGGATCTTGCCCAGGATGTGTTTGTCGAAGTTTACCGCTCGCTGGAAAACTTCAGGCAAGAATCGAAACTCTCCACCTGGATTTACAGGATAGCCGTCACCAAATCGCTTGACCACCTCAGACGCCTGAAAAGAAAAAAACGGTTTTCCTCACTCAGGAGAATCATCGGCATCGACGACCCGGCCGAAGAACTGCCCTCTCCGGCCGATGACACCCCTGAACGGGCTCTGGCAGGAAAGGAAACACTGCACATCCTGCAGGAGGCTCTGAACATGCTTCCCGACAACCAGAAAACCGCATTCCTGCTCAGCAAACAGGAGGGATACAGCAACAGCGAAATCGCCGACATCCTCCAGACTTCGGTCTCTGCGGTCGAATCGCTGATTCACCGTGCAAAAAAAAACCTGCACGAAAAACTTTCCCGGCACTACAAAAACAACTGAGCGCATCGGAAACGGTTGGCGGATGCAAGTTTTTTCGACAACTGTCGTCAAAAAACATGAAAAAGAAAAAGGAAAACAGCATGAAAAAACCGGACGGACACATAGAAGAACAGGTACGAAGAGCGCTGCAGGTTCTTGACGATCTCCCCGGGTTGCAGGTGTCTCCTTTTTTCAGGGTTCACCTCATGCAGAGGATTGAAACGATCCGGGACAGTGCTCCCTGGTACTCGGATCTGCTCCGTCCGGAAGGACTCAAGGTAAAACTGGCTTTTGCCGCACTGCTGCTGGCAATCAACATCGGCTCCGCAACCCTGTTCTTTTCGGCAGGGGATCCGCTCTCCCTTGCCGATGCCGGAGAGGCTCTCGAACAGCTCAGCGACGAATATTCCGGAGAGGAACTCGCCTACTATGTTGATACGGCCGATGCCGGCAGTAACCGGCAGTCCAAAGAACCGGTTCAGCAGGAACAGAAACGCCCGTAGGCGAGAGGAATGATGGCTTCAGTTTGTTGATGATACCGTAAACCGTAATGTTCACAAGCCGATACAACGATGAAAAAACACGTGATGATGATGATGGCCGCGGCAATGCTTGCCGCCTCAGGCCCCGCTTCTGCGGCGGACTACAGCCGTTACTCCGACGAAGAGCTCTCCCGCATGCGGGGAACCATGCGCAGCGCCACAACGGAAGAGCGGAGCGCTTACCGCACTGAATGGCAGAAACGCGTCGCCGCCATGAGCCCGGAAAGGCGGCAGGCTTTTGCAGGAAAAGCCGGAAAAAGCTCCCGCCAGTGCCGTCCGGCAACTCTTCGCGAAACACTCGGGCTGAGCGACAGTCAGGAAAACAAGCTGCAGAAGCTGCGTGAAAAACAGTTCGCGGCAATGTCTGCGGAACGCCGGCAGCTCATGAACCTGCAACAGCAAATGCTGGAGGAATCGCTGAAAAAAAATCCCGACAACAGGGCAATCACCCTGCTTTCAGAAAAGATCGGCAGCGCACATGCGGAACTTGCCCGCAAGCGCAGCACCCATCTGCGCGAGATGGCTTCGATGCTGACTCCCGGACAGATGGAAAAAATGAAGACCTTCATGCAGAACAGGCCACAGGGAAAACCCGGAAAAATGGTGCTGTAGGCGTGAACCCGCTGCCCTGCAGGGCAACCCCTTGCAGGGCAGCAAATGAATCCTGAACCCGTACACTTGTAAATACCGGCATCCACCGGAAGGAATCCCGAAAAATCATGGATTTTCTTACATCAAAGCGTTTCATTACCGCAATACTGGCCATACTTGTCGTGCTCAATATGACGCTGCTCGGCATTCTCTGGTGGCAGAACATCCATAAACCCGAACGGAAGCCGGTCAGGATAACCCGCCAGTACAGTCGCCATGTCTACTTCAAGGAGCCGCTGTCGCTCTCTGAAGAGCAAAGCCTCAGGTTCCGCGAAATCCGGAAGGAGCATTTCAGAAAAGTCATGCCCGACATTCAGGCCAGGTCCCGCCTGAAAAAAGAGCTGATCGCGGAATCGGTGAAGGAAAAACCCGATACAGCCAGAATAGCCGCGCTTGCCGCATCCATAGGTTCCCGGCAGGCCGTAATCGAAAAAGAGCTGGCGCTTCACTTTCATGAGCTCGCCATGGTCTGCACCCCCGCCCAGCGGGACTCCCTGCGGAACATTCTCGAGCGGATCTCGTCAAGGAAAGTACGCTTCAGAACGGAAAAGGCTTCTCCGTCTCCTGATGAAATACGGGAGGTCAACATCATCCGCGAGGAGCGCTGAGAAACAGGGATCATTCACCGGCCCCGGATTTTAGTGCGGATTTTCGCAATCACAAACATACTTTCATCCCGGAACAGCAACCCGGCGGAGGCGGCATAGAGCAGCAGCAGCACAAGCCGTGAAAAAAGGCTCGTGATCCGGCTTTCAAAAAGCAGGGCAAGCTGCTCCTGCATGAAAACCGACAGGATACCGGCAACCAGCAGGATAAAGAGTTTTGCCCAGTCGTAGCGGTTGGGAAACACCTTCAGCGAGTAGTATGCCATCACCAGACACATGGCGACGGTTCCTGCAACAATGGCATAGGCAGCCCCGTCCATGCCGCTCTGCGGAATGAGGAACCAGCATCCAAGTGCGGTCACTGCAGCGCCGGAAAAGGTGACGATCGGCAGATAGCGCGTATTGCCGCTTACCAGCATCCCGGAAGAGAGGTTGGTCGAAACCATGTCGAACACGTAACTCAGAAAGATCCAAGGAAGCACGGACAGACCGATCCAGTACTTCGGAGGCAGAAGATAAAAACGCCCGCCGTAATGGTGCATGACAAGATCCGGCACGAAAAAGGTAGCGGCAAGAGCGGCGAACATGGTGATGAAGGTTGAAATGCTCAGGACGTAACGGAACAGCCGTCCGGCATCGGGATCGTTGGAGTGCTGCAGAAAGAATGGCTGCCAGGCGAACCGGAACACCTGGATCACGAGCTGCAGGATGATGCCGAATGCCGCGACTCGTCCGTAAATGCCGACAATATCCGATGCGGCATAGCCTTGCCCGTAAATTCGCTCGATATCGGACGGGGATATCCTGATGAGCAGGTTGCGGTCGATAAGGTGGATCAGGAGCCCGGCTATCCCGGTCGGCACATACGGCAGACCGATCCTGAGCATCTCGCGCAGGGCGGAAAACGAAAAAAACAGCTTCAGGTCCCGGAAAAGCAGCAGTACCGCCGCAAGGCTGACCAGAGATCCCACGATATTGGCGAGAAATGCTCCGGGCAGACCCGCATTGAAAGGAATGAGAAAAATCACCGCGCTTGCCACAACGGCCGCCACGCCAAGGATACGGGCGGCGGCGAATCGCAGCGCCTGGCGTTTCAGGCGGAGTTCGGCAAAAGGGATCACCAGCAGGGTGTCGACCCAGAGAATGACCGCAGCATAGTTGATAAACTCACCCTCTTTCGGACTGAGGCCGATCAGGGCGGCAATGTCGCCGGAAAAGAGCACCATGAGTGCCGCAAAAAACGTCGAGGTGACAAGCAGGCTGAAAAAAGCCGTGGAAAAATAGGTTCCCGCATCACCCGAACGGTGCAACGTATCCGATGCCGATTTCAGGTAGGAAGTCTCCAGTCCGTAGGAAAACAGCACGTTCGCCAGCGCAATATTGGCGTAGACCAGCGTCTGTATGCCGTTGTCGAAAGTGGAAAGCCGGTTGGCGTAAAGAGGAACAAGAAGATAGTTGAGGCTTCGGGCTATAATGGTGCTCGAACCATAGATAACCGTATCCTTGGCAAGCAGTTTTAACTTTGCGAGCATGAAACAAAACCCGGTAACTTACGAGGCGTCCTTTTCAACCGGACCGGCGGTTCCGTTGCCTGGCGCGGCAGCCTTGCGTCTGGCGACCTCCTCCTGATCGATCTGAAAGCGTCCGTCTTTCTGCACAACCGGTATCTTGGCGATCACCTCACGAAGGTGACGCTGCGCTTCGACCTGCTGCTGTTTCATTTTCCGGAGTTCCTCTCCCGTCAGTCCAACCGGATTATCCTTGTCGATAAGCGTATCCTTCAGCGACTCTATTTCCATGTTCTGCTCTTTTTTCATATATCCGACGAACCGCGAAAGCAGAAACAGGAGCAAGAAGAAAAAAGCAAGGGAAAAGATGAAAAGCACGACCCAGCTCATGACCAAGGTGTTAAACGTGGATAAAAGTACCGTAATGGTTTTTAATTTAGCTCATATTACCTTCTATAAAAACACTATTATTGGCTGAATGCAAACACAAACCGTTCGACACAAGCGCACCATGACCGGAAAAAACGAACCCCTCGCCCTGCATGCCAGAGGAAAAGCCATTCTCGAACAGGAAGCCGCAGCGCTGTGCCGGATCGCCGAACGGCTCGATGACGATTTTGAACGGGCAATACGGGTGATGCAATCGTGCCATGGCAAAATCATCATTTCCGGTATGGGAAAATCGGGCATCATCGCCCAGAAAATTGCAGCGACCATGGCATCAACCGGCACAACAGCACTCTTTCTGCATCCCGCGGACGCGGCTCATGGTGATCTCGGCATCGTTTGTGAAGACGATGTCGTCATCTGCCTGTCGAAAAGCGGAACGACCGAAGAGCTTAATTTCATCATACCCGCCCTGCAGCGGGTCGGGGTGAACATCATCGCCATGACCGGCAACCGGCGTTCCTATCTGGCACAGCATGCCGACATCGTGCTCGATACCGGTGTTGAACAGGAAGCGTGTCCTTTCGACCTTGCGCCGACAACTTCGACGACAGCCATGCTTGCCATGGGAGATGCCCTTGCCATCACCCTCATGCAGGAAAAAAAGTTCACACACCGCGATTTCGCCCTGACCCATCCCAAGGGAGCCCTCGGAAAACGCCTGATCATGAAGGTCTCCGACATCATGGCTACCGGCGATGCGGTCCCCGTGGTGGGCGAGCAGGTGAAACTCGGGGAACTGATTCTTGAAATGACCTCGAAACGTTATGGCGTCAGTGCGATTGTCAATCGTGAGGGGAGACTCTCGGGCATCTTCACCGACGGGGACCTGCGCCGGATTGTCCAGAAAGGAGGCGATTTCCTTTCGCTTCCCGCCCGATCCGTGATGACGGAAAACCCGAAAAGCGTGACGCCTGGTACCCTGGCCAAAGAGTGCCTCGACATTCTTGAAACCTACCGCATAACCCAGCTCGTGGTGTGCGACGACGAAAACCGTCCTGTAGGAATCGTTCACATCCACGATCTGGTGACGCTCGGCTTGTAAAGCCCTGTTGCAGCGATACAGGGTTTTGCGGAAAGCGAAACAGGAAAGCCCGTCTGCAAGGACGGGCTTTCCTGCAATATGGAGAGCTGACTGTTCAGACTTCCATGATCTCTTTCTCTTTCTGAGCAATCAGATCAGAAAGCTGCTTTTCGAACTTGTGCAAAAGGTCGTCGGCTTCCTTTTTGCCGCGGTTTTTGTCGTCCTCTCCGATGGCCTTTTCTTTTTCAAGCTTCTCGATTTCGTGGATCATGTCGCGTCGCAGGTTGCGCAGCGAGACTTTCGAGTCCTCCCCGAACTTGCGGGTAAGCTTCACGAACTCCTTTCTGCGTTCCTCGGTAAGCGGGGGGATGGAGACCCTGATGTTCTGGCCGTCCGCTGACGGGTTCAGGCCGAGATTTGCGTCGCGAATGGCTTTTTCGGCTGCCGAAACCATCGACTTGTCCCAGACCTGCACGATGAGGGTGTGCACATCCATGACGCCTACGTTACCGACCTGCTTGAGCGGCATGAGCTGGCTGTAGGCTTCAACCTTTACCCTGTCGAGCAGGGCAGTAGTGGCTTTGCCGGTGCGGATCGAAGCGATTTCGTGCTGGAACGCTTCGATGGTTTTCTTCATTTTCGGCTCGATCTTCTGTGCGACCTCTTTGACACTCATAGCGGTTCCCTTGTAGGTTGATGCTGACTTGTTGTGCGGAAGAATGCCGTTATTTCGCCTTCGACTGTGCAACTGTGGATTTCGCGAACCGTTTGTTGAACCGTTCAACGCGGCCGGCGGTATCGACGAGCACCTGCTTGCCGGTGTAGAACGGATGGCAGTTGTTGCAGATGTCAACCTTGATGGTGTTGCGGGTTGAACGGGTTTCAAATGCGTTGCCGCAGTTGGCGCAGTTGACGGTAACTTTCGTATACTTTGGGTGAATATCCTGTTTCATGTGATTTCTGTGCTTGCTCGTGCAGAAAATTGATTTGACCTGCAATAAAATATTAAGGTTGCTAATATACAAGAAATACTATCGAGATACAAAAGCTTTCCTATGACAGGACTCTCGCCATTAACCGCATTGAAAGGGGTCGGTCCCAAGCGGGCAGCCATTCTCGAAGCGGAAGGCATTGCTTCTGTTGCAGATCTGTTCGATTATTTTCCCCGCCGGTATCTCGACCGCCGGACGATCAGGAGTGTCAGGGAGCTTCATGCAGGGGAGTTGGTGACGGTCGTGGGTACGATCAGGCTGGCACGGCTCGAAGGTTCGCAACCCAGAAGGATGCGTTTCAAGGCGATGCTCGACGATGGCAGCGGCTCTCTCGAACTGACCTGGTTCAGGGGAGTGCGGTACTTCGTTTCGGACGTTGCTCCGGGCGATGCGCTTGCCGTGCATGGCCGGGTCGGGTTTTTCGGGCGACAGGCGCAGATGCAGCATCCCGATTACGAGCACCTTTCGGGGGGCGGCGGTGAAGGGCGTTCGGATTACGACCTGTTCCATACCGGCAGGATCATACCGATCTACTCCACCAGCGCAGCAATGAAGCAGGGAGGACTCGGTTCGCGGCAGTTGCGCACTATCGTAGCCAGGGCTTTCGACCGGTTTCCACCGGGCAGGGAGGAGACCCTTCCCGAGGAGCTTATCCGGCAGCATGGCCTCCTGACGCTTGCCCAGGCCTATCGTGAGATGCATTTCCCCTCTTCCCAAGAGGGGCTCGAAGCTGCCCGGACACGCATGAAGTGGACGGAACTGTTCTATACGCAACTCCTCTTCGCGCTCAGGCACGTGCGCCTCGAAAGGCTCAGGAACGCCTGCCGGTTCACTCGTTCCGGAGAACTTACCGAGCGCTTTTACGGCAGCCTTCCATTCGAGCTGACCGCCGCACAGAAGCAGGTGATCCGGGAGATCTATGGCGACCTGCGCAAGGAGAAACCCATGAACCGCCTGCTGCAGGGTGATGTGGGATCCGGCAAGACGCTGGTTGCCATGTTCGCCATTGCGCTCGCCGCCGATAACGGTCTGCAGTCGGCCTTCATGGCCCCCACGGAGATCCTTGCCGTGCAGCACTATCTCTCCCTGAAGCGATCGATGGAGCCTCTCGGCATCTGCGTATCACTGCTTGCCGGTCGCCAATCGAAAAAGGAGCGAAACACCGTGCTGGAAGCTCTGGAAAACGGTTCGGTTACGGTAGCAGTCGGTACGCATGCCATGATCGAGAAGGCGGTTTCGTTTTCCCGTCTCGGACTGGTGATTATCGACGAGCAGCACCGGTTCGGCGTGCTGCAGCGCAAGGCCCTGCAGGACAAGGCCGAGAGCCCGCATGTGCTGCTGATGACGGCCACTCCCATTCCGCGGACACTCACCATGGCCGGGTTCGGAGATCTCGATGTTTCCGTTATCGACGGCATGCCCGCCGGAAGGGTTCCGGTAAAGACCGTGCTTGTTCCGGAGCAGGCGAAAGACCGGGTTTATGATCTGCTCCGCCATGAGGTGCAATCGGGCCGGCAGGCGTATATTGTATATCCTCTCGTCGAGGCATCCGAAAAAATCGATCTTCGTGCCGCCGTGGAGAGTTTCGGGGAGTTGTCGTCAAGCGTGCTCGGTGATCTGCGGCTCGGTCTTATCCATGGCCAGATGACGCCGGAAGAGAAAGATTCGGTCATGGATCGCTTCAGGTCCGGCGATCTTGATGTGCTGGTCGGCACGACGGTTATCGAGGTCGGGGTCGATGTGCCGAATGCCTCGGTGATGGTGATCGAGCACGCTGAACGGTTCGGACTGGCGCAGCTCCATCAGCTGAGGGGTCGGGTTGGCCGGGGCAGGCACGCTTCGAGCTGTTTTCTCGTACATGCATCGCTTGCCGGTGAGGCGGGGGAACGGTTGCGCGCCATGGAGACGACATTCGACGGCTTCAGGATTTCGGAAATCGACGCCGCTATCCGGGGGGCGGGCAACGTGCTCGGCAGAGAGCAGTCCGGTATGGTGAGCGGTCTGAAACTTGCCGATCCATTGCTCGATGCTCCGCTCATGCAGTCGGCTCGCCAGGCGGCCTTTGCCCTGGCTGCGGAGGACCCCGAACTGCGCAATCGGGAACACGCCTTGATAAAAAGCTGTTATTTGCGTCATTACCACGACCGTTCCCCGCTGGCCGACATCGGATGACCGGCCGGAAGGGAGCGCTCAACACTGGAATTCCGGCATGAGAGAAAAAAAAACAAATGCAGTATATTACACTGGCCGGGTAACCGGAACCTCCGGTGCGGCCTATATGGTGACTTCCGGGGATGGAAGGGTGTTCCGCTGCCGGACCATTACCGGGACGGTAGCCGCCAATGAGGACTCTTCGCTTGTTTCCGTCGGGGATCTGGTCGATGTGCAGCCTACCCTGAGCGGGAACAATGCTCTCGAAGGCATCATTGTGCTGGTGCATCCGAGGACAAGCGCGCTGGTTCGCAGGCGTGATCCCCGACGCAACCGAAGCAGGGAGAAGCAGCAGGTGATCGCTTCCAACATCGAACTGCTGGTACCGGTGGTTTCGGCATACGCGCCGCCGCTCACAACCCGTCTCATCGACCGCTATCTTGTGTTCGCAGAATCCGAACATCTGCCCGTGATCATCGTGGTGAACAAGATGGATCTCGACGACGAGGGAGATGCACGGAGCCTCATGGAGGTCTACCATGATCTCGGTTACCGGGTCTGTTATGTCAGCGTGTACGAGAAACTCGGGATTGAGGATCTTGCAGAAGCCCTCTCGGGAAAATTTTCGGCGTTCAGCGGCCATTCGGGAGTCGGCAAGTCGAGCCTGATCAACCTGCTGACCGGTTTCGATCTGAAAACATCGGAAACGAGCTGCAAAACCGGAAAAGGCGTGCATACCACCAGCAATGCCATGATGCTGCCTCTTCCGGGCGGCGGTTACGTGATCGATACCCCCGGCATCAGGGAGTTCAGTCTGGCGGATATCACACGGGAGAATCTCAGGTTTTACTTCAGGGAGTTTCTGCGATTCATGTCCCAGTGCGCCTATTCGTCATGCACCCATACGGTCGAACCGGACTGCGCGGTAAAGAGGGCGGTCGAGGAGGGGTATATCGACACCGGCAGGTATGAAAGTTATTGTATTCTTCTCGACGCTCTCGACACGGAGAACTGAGGACCATCATCAACCAATCATTATTGCAAGGATTTCCATGATCGTTACCATCAACCCGGCAACAGAAGAGGTGCTTGCCGAATATCCTGTCATGTCGCCCGGCGACATCGGGTCCGCTCTCGATGCGGCATATCATGATTTCAGCCGGTGGAGGCATCTTTCGATGCCGGAACGCGCCCTTTTCATGCATCGTATCGCCGATCTGCTGCGCGATCGAAAGGAGGCATACGGCGCCCTCGCGGCACGTGAAATGGGCAAGCCGCTGGCGCAGGCTGTTGCTGAGGTGGAGAAATCAGCATGGGTCTGCGACTTCTACGCCGAGCGTGCCGAAGGATATCTGCAGCCCGAGGAGATCGACGTTGACGGGGCGAAGGGCATGGTGGTGTTCGAGCCGCTCGGTCTCGTGCTCGGGGTAATGCCCTGGAACTTCCCGTTCTGGCAGGTTTTCAGGTTTGCGGTTCCCTCCATGATGGCCGGAAACGGAGTCATCGTCAAACATGCACCGAATGTGACCGGCTGTGCCATTGCCATCGAAGAGGCGTTCCGCGATGCGGGATTTCCCTCCGATTTGTACCGTACCCTGCATATCGCAATGGAGCATGTCGATCGTCATACCGGTACGGTTATCGCTCATCCGCATGTGAAAGCGGTTTCGGTAACGGGCAGCACCGCTGCAGGCCGGGCGGTCGCCGAGAAGGCCGGACGTGCACTCAAACGCAGTGTCATGGAGCTTGGGGGGAACGATCCCTACATCGTGCTTGACGATGCTGATCTCGACAAGGCGGTTGCGGTCTGTGCCGCATCCCGTCTTCTGAACAGCGGACAGAGCTGTATTGCCGCGAAACGGTTCATTGTGCACCGTTCGGTCAAAAGCCGTTTCGAGGAGCTTCTGCTTCGCCGGATGCTTGCCGCGAAAACCGGCGATCCTTTCGATTCAGCAACCGAAGTCGGACCGATTGCGCGGGCCGATCTTCGTGACGGACTGCACCGCCAGGTAATGGAGAGCGTCCGTCAGGGGGCATCGCTGCTGTGTGGCGGGGTTTTGCCGGAAGGAAAAGGGTATTTCTATTTGCCGACCATTCTCAGCGATGTGCAAAAAGGCATGGCGGCATATGGCGAAGAGACTTTCGGCCCGGTTGCAACGGTGATCGAGGCGGAGGACGACGATGAGGCGGTAGCTATCGCCAACGACAGCGAATACGGGCTTGGTTCTGCAGTGTTTTCCGCCGATCCGGTGCGGGCCATGCGCTTTGCCAGGCAGCTTGATGCAGGCAACTGTTTCATCAACGCCATGGTGAAATCGGATCCCCGGCTTCCGTTCGGCGGCGTAAAGCATTCCGGTTACGGCAGAGAACTGTCAAGTTACGGTATCAGGGAGTTCACCAATATAAAAAGCCTCTGTTTCAGCTGAAACAGAGGCTTCGATGGTGATCTTTCCCTCCCGGAAATGGGGGTTTCCAGCAGGTTCAGCCATCTTAAAAAATGGCGGCCAGATCGGAAAGGTAGGTTTTGATCGACTGATGTTTTCCGAGACCGAGCTTCTTGTGCATGCGGTAACGGATACTTTCCATGCCGCGGGTTGAAATTCCCGCCGAGCGGGCGATTTCCCGCGTATCGTAGTTCAGCTTCACCAGCAGGCTGATGCGCAGTTCGCGCTGGTTGAGGTTCGGATGCTTTTTCTGCAGCTTGGAGAGAAAAACCGAATCCGATTCGGTCAGCTCGATGTTCAGCCGTTTCTCGATGGTTTCCGTTTCGATAAGGCTCAGGCAGGAGTCGGTCATTTGCCGTTTCTGGTCCTGATCGATATCGAGTGCGTAGATCTGGTCGAGAAGGTTGCGCAGGGCCGTGGTTTTCTCGGCAATCGCTGTTGAAACCCTTGTGAGTTCCATATCCTGGTTGGCAATCCTCGCTTTCAGTTCGGCGATCTCTTTTTCGTATTCCCGCACCTGCTTTTTGTTGAGCTCAATCTGGGCGTTCAGTTTGACAACCGCATCGGTTATCTTCTGCTCGTAGTCCTGCTTCAGTTGTTCGAGTTCCATTTCTTTTTCTTTTTCTTTTTCCCGGAGATCGGTTTGCATGGCTTCTATGGCTTTAAAGAACGGATAGTAAGTATCGTTGAAGGTCGGTATGGAGATGTGTTCATCGAACATATCAAACCAGGACATCCTTGCCAGATAGGCAAGAAAATTCCTTTTCATCGCATCGGCATGACTTTCAGGCGGTATCTCCGGAATGGTTCCGTTTTCATACTCCTGAACCGCCTCCAAAGCCTGAGAGTAGCTGTCAGTCACGAGGACCCGCATACTTTCAGGAACGACTGCTGCGAATGATTCGACAATAATACTGACACACGGCTGGACATTATAAAAAACAATCAGCTTGAACTGCGGATTGCGGTTGTACAGCAGTTTGGTTATGGATTTTTTGTAGTTGTAGGAGATATCTGCAATGTTGGTGAAATCCCAAAGACAGTAGATCGGCTCTCCCGTCAGTCCGGTTTCATGCAGGACGGTGTCGAACAGGTCGATATCCATGCTCTCGAGCGTGATATCCTGGTGCGCTTCGACTGAGCTGTGGATAATATTTCGCCCGATACGTTTGAAGTGCTTGGTGTATCCTGCCTGTTTATTTTCGCTTTTCCAGTGTTCTTTTTGGAAAACAGGCAAATCCCGAACGGTCTCTTTACTCATAAATCATGACTTATTCACAGCTTAAAAATACCATGACGTGATATTGTTCGTAATATGGCGAATTGTCTTGAAGTAATCAATGGATTTTCGCATTTTTTTAAAAAAAATACACTGCAGTTTGTATTTTTTTTACATGCCGCAAAGATAGGTTTTCATGGACCGGTGCTTTCCAAGTCCGAGTTTTTTGTGCAGCCGGTATCTGATGTTTTCCATGCCCCTCGTCGAAAGGGCCATCATGCCGGCAATGGTTTTTGTCGGATAATTTTTCCGGATAAGCAGGCAGATATTCATTTCTTGTGCGTTCAGGGAGGGATGGTTCTGTTTCAGCTGGTCGATAAACAGCATATCGGCTGCGTCAGGCTGCTGCTCATCAGGATTCGGGATGATCTCCGTTCCGGCGGGATTGCTGTAATAATGCTCAAGGAGATCATTGCCGCAAAGTTTCTGCAGGCGGGCACGAATCCGCTCTGCAGCCACCGTTGTTTCTTCCTCAAGGGATTTCTGCTTCAGCAGTTTTTCTTCGTTCATCAGGATATCGGTTTCAAGTGACAGAACAAGACCGGCATGCGCCTTGGCTGCCGCCGTATGTTTTCCGATTTCCCGCTGCAGATGGCTGTGCGTCATGGCGTATTTTTGCTCATAGTTCCGCTGCAGAGCTTTTTTTCTTTCCCTGGTGAGGGTTTCTTTGGCGATCATATCTTTCCTGAACCCTTCAACAGCAAGAAAGTAGGGATGTAATTCATGACCGGAAGCAGGGAGATGGATCTGCTGGTTGAAAATCTGGAGCATGGACATTCTTGTCATTGCCGCAAGCAGTTCCTTTTCCGGCTCAGTCGAACCGGAGGCATGTGGCTCGCAGGGTTCCACCCCGTTCTTTCTGTTTTTCATGCCCAGTACCATTTCAACCGCTTCCCGGTAGTTGTCTGCAAAGGCCATGCACACGTTTTCCGGTGCTATCAGGAAGAACCGTTCAACCGCGTCACGAACCTCTTTGCTTACATTGTACAGGACAACCATTCTGATGTTTTTGCCCCAGTTGAATGCGAAATTCAGAAAATTTTTGCCGTAATGGTATCCGATGGTTGTAACCTTGTCCAGATCGACAAGCAGGTAAACCGGAATAACGCTCAGGTCGAGGTCTTGCAGAATGGTGATAAACCTTCGGGAATCGATACCGGAAAGGGTTATTTCGCTTTTGGATGAACGGTGGACAAAATGGATGATGTCGTGGCCGATCAGGCTGAAAACCGTTGTATAATCGTTTTCAGGGTGCGGCGCTATCCATCCGGGATCTTCCCTGACCGGCAGGTGTGATACGGGGCAACGTTTCATTGACGGTTTTGTTTGCGTTATCCGGATTAACGGTATCCTTTATTTGTGTGTATGAGGGAATGGAAGTATTATTTATCTGACAACAGACAATTGCTCCCTGTTTTTATTGGATGAAACCGCTTTCTTGAAGTAAAAGTAGTGATTTTTTGCGTAGAGGCCGGTATGAACCGTAAAAAAATTACTTTTGAATACCGATATGCCGTTGAACCTGCTTTTTGTCTGTTATGAAAACATCTGTCGCTCTCCCATGGCTGAAGGGGCATTTCGCACCCTTGCCGAAGCGGAGGGTTACGCTGATTGTTTTACGATAGATTCTGCAGGAACCCGCTGTTATCAGAGGGGTTCATCCCCCGATGAGCGGGCTGTGGCTGCCGCCGCCGGTTTTGGAATCGATATCGCCGATGTTCGCGCGCGCTGTATTGACGAGCTTGATCTGCACGGGTATGACTGGATATTTGTGATGGATCATGAAAATTATGAGGAGATCGGCAGGATAACGGGTTTCGGGGACAAGCCGAGTATCAGGCTTGTCATGTCCTTTGTACCCGGCCGCAATGACGAGGAGATAGCCGATCCCTATTATGGAAACTTCCACGATTTTATGCGGGTTATGGGTGACCTTCGGCAGGCTTCTTTCCACATCCTCGGAACTCTGGCTGCCGATATCGGCGGCAATGCGACCGGTCACGGTTTTTTTGCCGGAGACAGGCATGCGTAAGCGCACCCGTTACACCTTTATTTTCAATCCTGCAGCTGACAAGGGAAGGGCTTTCAGGAAAGAGCCCTGGCTGAAGAGCCGGGTTTCGGCTCTCGGTGACGCCTCGCTTGTCACAACCGAATATGCCGGGCATGCAGGCGAGATAGCCCTTGCCGCAAGTCACAAGTGCGATTTTCTTGTTGCTTGCGGGGGGGACGGAACGCTGAGCGAGATCGCCAATGCCGTTGCCGGCAGTGATGTTGTTGTCGGCGTGCTGCCGATCGGTTCGGCAAACGATTTCATCAAGACGATCGGTTATGCCGGAACCCTTCATGAGGCATTCCAGGAGTGTCTTGCGGGTTCAAGCCGGAAAGTCGATCTTGGCCATGTCGTGTTCAACCGGGGTGAACGGCGTTATTTTGTCAACTCGCTTGGCATCGGGCTTACCGGCAGAATTGCCAGAAAGGTCAAACTCGCAACATGGCTGAAAGGTGAAATCAGCTATGTCTATGCACTTTTAAGCGTCTTCGTAGGTTATGCGCCCGTAAAAATGCATATTAAAATCACTGCACCGGACGGTGTGCTTGAATTGCACGAGCCGGTTTTTGCTTTTTCCGTATCGAACGGCAAGGTAGAGGGTGGCAGGTTTCGCATCGCTCCCGAAGCGGATCCGGCAGACGGGCTTCTTGATGTGTGCATCCTGAAATCCATTCCGAAACGCTCTTTTCCGGGGTATGTGGTGAAGTATCTCCGGGGAAACCAGATCAAGGATCCTCTGGTCTTGTACTGCAAGGCCAGTTGTGTCGAGATCATGGTTCCGGATACCGAGACCATGCATATGGATGGCGAGGTATTCGAAACCCTTCCGGGCAGTATCAGGATATCCGTTGCCCCCGGAGCGCTCACGGTCGTCTCCTGACGGACTGACAGACAGACAACAGACGATAGTCCCATAATCGATGCAGTATCTGGTTTTTGAAGACGAGAAGGTTTCGCTTATGAAACCGCTGGTGAATCTCAAGCCGGTTTACGGGCTTTATACCGGTTTTCGCTCTCTGGCCGAAAGATTTGATGATGCAGCGGAAGGCAGGGTTCACCTGAGCTGGCACCTGAGAGCCTATCTCGCTCCGTTCTACCGCGAGCAGCATCCGGAGCGAATGGTCAACAGGGTTGAAGATGACGAACTGTTTCTGGTGAACGGCAGACTGCTTTGCGATGATACCGCTGCGGAAATTATCGCCGATGCGCTTGTCGAACCTTCCAGTGCGCTTATGCAGGGAGACAATATGCTGTTTGCCCGGCTCTTTCGACGGCAGTTTCCCGGTCTGTTTGCCGGGAGACTGCCGGATCTCCTTGATACCGCAATGCTTGCCGACGGACTTTCGGTTCATCAGGTCGAGGGGTTCCGCGTTGTCGACAATCTCTGGGATGTCATCGCCTTACATTCCGAAGCGATGGATATGGATGCGGGTCCTCTGGAAACCGGTGTTCTTGAGGGAGACATCCATCCCTCGGCGGTTATTGTCAACCGTTCAAATATTTTTATCGCTCCCGGGGCGGTGGTCAAGGCTGGCGCTGTGCTCGATGCGGAGGAGGGTTTTATCTCTGTCGGAGCAGGGGCGGTAGTCGAGCCGCAGGCGGTGTTGATGAAGAACGTTTTTCTTTCCCCATGGTCGAGGGTCAAGGCTGGTGCGAGAGTATACAGCAATGTTTTCGTAGGGACGGCATCCAAGGTTGGTGGAGAGGTCGAGGACTCCCTCATCGAGCCTTTTGCGAACAAGCAGCATGACGGTTTTCTCGGACATTCCTATATTTCGTCCTGGTGTAATCTCGGTGCGGGAACCAATACGTCCGATCTGAAAAACAATTACAGCAGCGTAAAACTTCTTGTGGATGGCCGGGAAGTCTCGACCGGACTGCAGTTTCTTGGTCTTGTGATGGGTGATCACGCGAAATGCTCCATCAATTCGATGTTCAATACCGGAACCATCGTCGGCACCGGATCACATGTTTTCGGGGGCGGATTTCCTCCGAAAGAGGTTCTGCCGTTTACCTGGGGGAGCGCTGCCGGCGGGTTCGGTCCCTATCTGATCGACAAGGCGGTTGAAACCGCCCGTAAGGTTATGGAGCGCAGGCAGGTTGTCATGAGCAGCGCCTATGAAACCATGTTCCGATTTGTTGCCGGAAAAGAGCACGGCAGGAAAATTTTTTTTTAACCGTATAATCTGTGGTTCTGCATGATTCTCGTCATCGATAATTATGATTCGTTTACCTATAATCTTGTTCAGTATATCGGTGAATCCGGAGTTGCCGTCGAAGTCTTCAGAAACGATGAAATAAGCGTGGAGGAGATCCTTTGCCGGGAGCCCGACAAAATCGTTATTTCCCCCGGTCCGGGAACACCCGACGATGCCGGTGTATCCGTTCCCCTTATCAGAGCGCTTGAGGGAAGGATACCGCTGCTCGGGGTTTGTCTCGGTCATCAGTCAATCGGAGCGGCTCTCGGCGGGCGTGTTGTCCGGGCAGGGCAGATCATGCACGGGAAAACCTCTATGGTATACCATGACAATACCGGTATTTTTCACGGGGTGAACAATCCTTTTGTTGCAACGCGCTATCATTCACTGATTGTCGAACGGGCAACGCTTCCAGCATCGCTGACCATCAGGGCCTGGACGGAAGACGGCACCATCATGGGCATGGATTCCAGGTCGCTTCGTCTTTACGGCGTCCAGTTTCATCCCGAATCGATCATGACCGGCGAGGGGAAAAAAATAATCAGAAATTTTCTCGAAATGCAGGGGTAAGCAAGGTTGTTTCCGGCTGTGCTCAGGGCAGGTTCGGTCACCCCGGCGATGATGCGGATTGACCGTTTTCGCACCCTGGAGTTCTTGTCTCTGAAGGGTGATCCTGAATTTTTAAATCCGGTATGTCGTTTTCATTCGTGTGTCTCGATCCAGTCCAGCAGTATTGAGCGTTCATCGGGGGTCGGCCGGGATTCCGGGAACAATGCATAATACAGCCCCTCATGGTCGGAGACCGTGAAAACTGTTTTCCTGATTGCATGCATTCGGTTCTTCAGAGCGGTCGGATCGCTGGTGCCCCATTCTGAAAAGTTCAATGCCTTGCGTCCCTGTGAAACTTTAACTGCCGCTAACCATGATAATGGCGCGATAGTGACCGGCGAATTCCAGCTGGTCTGAAAGGAGTGGCAGTTGAAACAGGATTTTTTCAGGATGGCGACGATTTTTTCGGGAGCCTGAACCGGAGAGGTTTCCGGAGGGTTGATGCGGCCAAGCGGAACAAACTGAATGAGCAGAAGGGCTATGAGTGCCCAGCTTGCCGTTGTTCTGTAGGGATGGTCCGGCATGTTTGCAGAAGGATCTCGGTAAGTTTTTTTAAACGTCTAACGGGCAACTATGATTTTTCCCTGTGAAAAAGCGGTTTGGTATTATCTTCCACAGATACGTGCCGATCTTGCCATTGAACTTGTCAAGACCGGTATGACCCAGTCACAGGCGGCTAAAAAACTTGGGGTGACTCCAGCCGCAGTGTCACAGTATATTCATAAAAAGCGTGGCCTGCAATCGCCAAGAACCAGATTGTATCGCCAGGAGATCAAGGCAGCCGTTCGGAAAATCTGTGAGGACGCTTCTCCCGACGAACTGCATTTCATTGTCTGCAAATGCTGCCAGCTGCTGAAAAAGGAGGGGCAATCACCGGTGGCTGCACAACGGGGGAGCTGTTCATAAAGAAGAATTGTTACGGGTTATGTTATGATGAAAGCTTGGTTCGGGGATGGGGGGTTTCGTGTCTCGGCGATGGTGGCGGTTCTTGCGGTAACGATCGGATTTGCTGTGCAGTACATGATCGGAACGGGTGTCCCGGTGTTTCACTGGCCGTACAACGCCTTGTTTGTTGCTGTTTTTGCTGCGCTGCTTCTTGTTTTTGGCGTTCTGTTCAGAAACAACACTTTTGTTCTCTGGATAGGAGGCATTCCGTTTGGGCTTTCCCTCATTTTCGCGATTGCTTTTCTTTCCCTTATCGGGGGTGTTATTCCACAGGACGGTCAGGTTGCCGGTTCCCTGCCCGGCAGGCTTGGCATGAACCGTATTTTTTCCGGCTGGCCCTTTCTGCTGGTTGTGTTGCTGTTTCTCTGCAATCTCGGGCTCTCGGTTGTCTGGAAGACCGTTCCTTTCAGGTTTTCGAACCTTCAGTTCATGCTCTTTCACGGCGGTTTCTGGATTGTGTTGGCCTGCGGGCTGGCCGGAGCTTCAGACCTGCAGCGGGTCATCATTCCCGTATATGAAGGCAGGGAGAGCAGCCGGGCCTACATTCCACATGAAAATCGCATGATGCAGCTGCCGTTTTCGGTCTTTCTCGAGGATTTTTCCATCGAAGAGTACTCTCCCCAGATCGTGCTCTACGATCCGCAGAACGACAGGGTCATGTCCGGAAGGCAGGGCAGGGAAACCGAAGTCCGCATCGGCTACAAGGCTTCCTGGCCGGGATTCCAGGTCGAGGTGCTGGATTATATGCCGCACGCCATTCCCGACAGCAGCGGTACGCCCCGCAGGACGGGGAAATCGGAAGGTATTCCGTATGCCAAGGTGCGGATCGTTGCCGAAGGAACCCGTGTCGAGCGCTGGCTCAATACCGGAAGTCCCTTCATCCGTCCCGGGGTTGTCCAGCTTGACCGGTATTTTCTGGTCATGTTTCCGGGGTCTCCCAAAGTGTTCCGCTCGGGCGTTGTGCTCACCGGAGCGGGCGGCAGGAAAACCGTCGATCTCGAAGTCAACAAGCCGGCAGCATATGCCGGCTGGAAGCTTTACCAGATGGGGTATGATGAAAAGGCCGGAAGGTGGTCGCAGCTGAGCCTGATCGAAGCCGTCAGGGATCCCTGGCTTCCAGCGGTTTATTGCGGGTTTATCATGATCATGGCAGGTAATGCGCTGTTTTTCTGGAAAGGAATCAAACGGAGGGAAACGGTATGACACTTTCGGATTTTCCTCCGGTTGCCTTTACAGCGATGGCATTCTGGGCCATCGGGTCACTTCTGAGGCTATCCTCCCGCCGCCGGCCGCTGCTTGCGTATGCTTCTTACGGCATCATGGTTGCCGGGGCCCTGCTTCTCGGATGGTTCATCGCCGCCTACTGGCATACGCTTGAGCGTCCTCCGCTCAGGACCCTGGGCGAAACGAGGTTGTGGTATGCGGCCTTTATTCCCGTCGTGGGTTTTCTTGTGGAATTGCGCTGGAAGATCGCCTGGCTGAAATATTACTGTATGGCGCTTGCCGCATTCTTTCTCTCGATCAATCTTGCCCATCCCGACGTTTTCGACAAGGCGCTCATGCCGGCATTGCAGAGCGCCTGGTTTGTTCCCCACGTCATCGTGTATCTGGTCGGTTACGTGCTGTTGGCGGCATCATCGGCCGCTGCGTGGCACAACATCATTTCAGTATTCCGCTCCGGCGCCGACCGGCTGGGTTATGCGGTTTCCCACTACCTTGCTCTGCTCGGTTTTGTGTTGCTCACCTTCGGGCTGGTGTTCGGTGCGCTCTGGGCCAAAGAGGCATGGGGTCACTATTGGACCTGGGACCCAAAGGAGACGTGGGCATTCATTTCCTGGCTGGCTTATCTCGGCTATCTTCACCTCTCGGCACATGGAACCGGACGTGACAAACTGCAGTGGTACCTTGCGCTTTCTTTTCTTGTCCTGCTGGTCTGCTGGTTCGGCGTGAACTACATGCCATCTGCACAGAACAGCGTGCATAGCTATCAGCCGAACTGACCGGGGCGGCACCCTGCTATCTTTGCACCTGCTGCGTATTGAACTGCCGTAAACAGCCGCTTGTGACCTGTTTTTCGGGTGAGTGGTTCTGTCTGGCCGAGATCTTTGCAGGGGAGGTGCTTACAGTTCGACAACGAGATGGGTTTCCGTAGAATGCCCGGCAAGCAGATTTTTCAGGGTATCTATCAGGTCGAAACCGTATTTATTGATAAAATAAAATACATTGATCATCCTTTCCTGAGGAACCCCTTCGGGAAAGAATGCTGTTTCGGTTTTCAGAATCTGCTCGATCAGTTCTTCGTTTTTACGTCTTCCCGCTTTGCGTGTTTTCTGTTCTATTGTGTCCACAATTTTCATGGCCTGCTGGGTCGATGCGGCAAGCACCGGTTCAAGAGTCGGGTCGATTTTTCCGAGTTCCGGTCCCAGTTTGCGTAATGCGGCTTCGATTTCCGTTCTTGTTTTTTCGAACACGGCATCGATATCCGGATTTTCCGCTATCATCTCGGCATTGCGTTTCAGTGCCTGCAGGTCGCTGAACAGCGCGTGATAGATCTGCTTTCTTGAAAAGCCGGGCCTCCCTGAAACTCTCAGCAGTTTGTCCATGATCCGGCTGAATTTCGGCTCTACAAGGGTAAAGCTTCCTCTCGGTATGATAAATGGCATGGTTATGCCGAAGTGTTCGTAATTCCTTCGGAACTGAGCAAGGTAGCCGATCTCTCCGGGGCCGGCAATACAGGCGAACGTCGGCAGTACCGTGTCCTGTACGACAGGGCGGAGCACCACGTTCGGACTGAACCTCTCGGGATGGTCCTGGCAGAGTTCGAGCATCTGGTGGCGTGAAAGCCGCACGTTGTCAGGCGCAATGACGAACAGATTTTCTTCGGGGTACTCGATTTTCTGTCGCTGGCCGTGGTGGTTGACGTGAAACAGGTTGACCGCTCTCGGTTTGGACTGCGCATTGTAGCCGAGCTGTTCGAGCATCGAGCTTTGTGCTATGACGTTGTACGACGAGGTCGGACAGGTTGCGAGTTCTCTCTGGAATACCGGCCGGGAGAGCCTCTTGAAGTCGGTGTTCTGGCTTGAAAGCAAAACAAGCGGGTGGTTCCGGAAAAGATGCATCATGATCTGGGCAAAACTCATATCGAGCGTGTTTCCCGGAAAACAGCTTTCTTTGAGGATGGCCTCTATCTGGGGTTTGGATGGCGAATCAGGAAGCCTTTCGAGAAAGTTCCTGACAAGATGGCGGATATCCTCACCGAAACAGGATGCGGCAACCATCTGGTCGGGTAGGTGTTTGAACGGTTCGGCCCTGAAGTGTTCAATGGTGCCATGAGCGAAAGATGCCGTATGGGAGGATTCATCGAAATCGTGATCCTCACCCTCGATCCAGAATACCGGAACGAAGTCGTATTCCGGAAACAGTGTTTTCTGCCGCTCTGCAAACACCAGGGCGGTCAGTGCCTTGTAGATTGTATAGGCAGGGCCGGTGAACAGGCCGGGCTGCTGACCGGTTACGACAGCCATGCAGCGATGCGAGCGGAGTTTCTCTATTTCCTGCAGATGCAGTTCCCTGCATCCATAACGGATATTCTGGGTACGGAGTATCTCGACAAGCAGGTTGCGGTCGAACGTCCTCGATTCAAGCAGGTTGAGCTGGCGGTAGTAGTCGCTCTCCTTCTGATAGTCGAGATGAAAGCTTGCCGAGAGCAGACGGTTTCGCATCTCGCCTTCAGCGGTGTAGTCTCTGAAGAGTGCCGGAAAACCCTTTTTCGGGGTCAGAATCGTTCGATAGTCAAGAAGAAAAGTATTCACCCGATTATTTTTGCAGGTTCCATTGGTTCAGTGCGCCGAGAAACGCATGGTTCGTCAGGTCACAGGAGAGCGGCGTGACGGCGACATAGTTGTTCCGGACGGCATATTCGTCCTTTTGCAGGGAGTTGTCGAGCAGCTTGAGGGTGCCGTTGAGCCAGTAGTAGGGGTTCCCGTACATGTCGTTGCGTTCGATTGCGGCCTCCTCCCAGCGCGAGCTCCCCTGCTGGGTGATGACGATGCCTGCGATCTCCTTCTCCGGAAGGTTGGGGATATTGACCGAGAGAATCGTGTCGGGGGGGAGGCCTTCCTGCAGGACTTTGCGGGCCAGCTTCCGTGCGAATTTCGCGGCATAGGTGAAGTCGGCGTTTTCATAGGTGGTCAGCGAGAAAGCAAGCGAGGCGATGCCTTGAATCGCCCCTTCGCGTGCTGCGGCTACTGTTCCCGAGTAGAGGGTATTGGTCGCGGTGTTGCTTCCGTAGTTTATGCCCGATAGAATGAGGTCCGGCTTATCGTCAAGGATATGGCTGAGGGCAACCTTGATGCAGTCAACCGGGGTGCCGGAGACCGTGTAACCGAAAAAGCGGTTGTTTTTCTGATACCGCCTGATGCGGAGTGGAACCCCGAGCGTCATGGCATGGCTCATCCCGCTATGCGGCTCCGCTGGCGCCACAACGGTAACCCTGCCGATTTTCTTCATCGAAGCCGCCAGCGCGTGAAGGCCTTCGCCTTCAATGCCGTCATCGTTGCAAATCAGGATGTGAGGATTATTCAGGTCCTTCAAAACGGTAGGCTTTGTTGTTGATAACCGGTTACGGGCGTAAAATTAAAAAAGTTCCTTTCAAAAATCATGTCCCAGACTGAAATACCAGACAGTATCGGAAAATCTCAGTGATGAGGCGTCATTGTCCTCTTCTTTCCGCAGAAAGGCAAAGGCTTTCGAGACGGTCAGTCTGGCGGGGCCGACCGGGGTGTTCCAGATGATTCCGGTGCCGGCGCCGTGTATGAGCCTTGAAAGGGACATGTCGCTCCGCTTTTGCCACGCGTTGCCGACGTTGTAGTAAAACATGAACGATGCGGGAAAGAGGATTTCGAAAGGCGGACTGTAACTGATCTGCATTCCTGCAACCGCCATATTGCTGCCGATCAGGTCGTTCTGTTTCAAGCCGATAAACCGCCGGCTGTAGAGGGAGCCGGGTCCCCCGAGAAAAAACTGCTCGGAAAGAGGCAGGTAGCTGCTGCTGATTCCTGCGGAGCCGGAAAGTTGCAGTGCGGTACGTTCTCCGAGGGGAATGTTCTCTTCATGTGTTCCTGCAAGCTGCCAGAACATGACGTCGTTGTCGAGCAGCTCGGGAGTCGCCGAGTAACTGATATGGGTATAGCGTCCCGATGTGGGTACCTGGGCATTGTTACGCGAGTCGATAATCAGCGAAGTTCCTGCGGAGAGCATGTTCCTGTTGTCCGTCCGGAGCGCCGTCTGCTCGGGTCCTTTATTGTGGTATGTTTGTGCGTTCTGAACGGTTACATCAAGCGCCAGCCGTCCGTTTTTACGGATTCTCGTGCCGAACGTGCCGGTTACGCCATATTTCTGGATGCCGTAGGTGGAAATATTTTCGGAATCGTATCCGCTGAACTCCCTGGAAAAGCGAAGCTCCCTGGTTTCGAATTCATGCTGGTCAAAAAAAAGCTTCGAGTACAGCGTGAAATGCGTCGAACCGATGCGGGGGATGGTGTACTCAATGGCGGCAGCACTGTTGTTTTTTCCCGCCTTGATCCAGCCGCCCAGGGATGCCGTGGTTCCTCCGAGATTTTCGTTTCTGAGATCGACAAGTGCCTGGGCGTTGGTGGTTTCGTCGTAACGGATTCCGAGGCGGAGTACCGATGAGGGTTTTTCCACAAGCGAGAAAGTCAGGCTTTTTTCACCGTTTTCCGCAGCGGGCGAAGTGTTTTCCGCAGAGACCGATACCCGGTTGAAAATTCCCGTTTCATAAAGATTCGCTGCAGACCGTTCGGCTTTGTCGAGCCTGACGGCCTTTGTCGTGTCGATACTGATCTCTCTGCGGATAGGTGTCCTGTCGGTTTTGTTTCTGCTCCGGACGATTTCAATGGCTCCCACCTTTCCTGAAGACATGGCAACCAGCAGGGTGTCGCCGGAAAATGACACGGATTCAGGTTCGACAAGGCTGTACCCCATGTTCCGGTAAAGGCGTACCAGGTTTTCAAGCGCCCTTGTTCCCGCGTTGTTCGTATAAAGTTTGTTCCGGACAGGTTCGAAGCAGGCATCGATTTCCTGTTTTGCCGGGGTTTCCTGCGGTCCTCCCGATACCACCACTCCGCCGATACGGGGGAGGGGCGCAAGGCGAAACTTCACGGTTTTCTTCCGGGTGTCGATCACCGCATGTGTGCTGGTGAAGAGATCGGTTTCCAGCAGTTCCCGGAGCGTTCTGGACAGAGAAGTTGCATTGCGGACAATTCCTGCGACGATGCCCCGAAGCTCCGGGTTTATACCGTTTTTTTGCTCTATTTCGAAAGATTTCGAAAAGGAACCGATGAACATGTCTTTTTTCGGTGCGGTTTCGATGCTTCTCATGATCGTGCCTGCCAGCACTTTTCCTTTCGCATAACCGGTATTGACAAGCTCTCCGATATCCGAGAAATCGGTTGCACTGTGCGAGGAAAGGTCAGGTGTAATGACGATATCGGCTTTTTCAAGCTGCGCGGGGTATTGCAGGCCGGTCAGGATGTTGATCGCCTGGTCTGCGGCTTTCCAGGGAAGGTCGAGATCCCCGTTTTTTGAATACATGCTGCCGTGGGTATCGACGGCAATTTTGTATTCGGCGGTAAAATTGTCCAGCTCATCGACCGGCAGGTTTGCGACAAGACCTCCGTCAACAAGCCGGTATCCGTCGCGCTCAATCGGTTCGAACAGCACCGGAACCGTACTGCTTGCCCTCATGGCTTCCGAAAGTGGTCCCGAAACCAGGGAAATCCGTTTTCCGGACACCAGGTCGGTTGAAACCGCCCTGAACCGGACGGGGAGGGAGCTGAAATCCTTCCATCCGTGATAGATGCCGTTCAGTACCAGCAGGTCGAGTGTGCCGGTGAGCGCCTGTGCCGAGCTCAGGGATTTCGGCACCATGAGTTTCAGCTTGTTGAACCTGACCGCTACGGTCGAGCGGTCACGGATATTCTGCTGTTCCAGGAAAATGCCTGCGCGGGGTGACTCTTCCCTGATCGCCAGAATGGATTGCCATGGCAGGGTGCCGGCAATCTCCTCAAGCTCACCGGGAGTATACCCGCAACTGTACAGCCCGCCGATAATGGCCCCCATACTTGTTCCCGCAATGTAGTCCACCGGTACTCCCTCCTCGTCGAGAGCCTTGAGCACGCCGATCTGCGCAATGCCGTTGGCTCCCCCTCCGGAAAGTGCAATGCCTACGGTTTTTCTCTGGGGGCGCATGAAGGGCATGACGCTGTAGCGTCTGGATGGCAGGTCAAGGGTGTCGGGATACACCACCACATGAGCAGCCGCCGAAAGCGGACGGAACAGAAGCAGTATTTGCATGAGCCCTGCGAGGAGGACGATCAAGGCAGGCATGCCGGCTCCTGGCAGGCGGCCTGGTCTTTTTTTCCGTTTCATGGCGTGTTTCCCGGTGACGCTTTCCGGCTGTTTTTTGAGTTCTGCCGGGGACTTCATATCTTAAGGTCTAATGTATAACCTTTGGTATTAATTAAGAAAAGAAGATGGCGTGGTTCAAACGGGTAAAGCCTTCGATACGTACGACCGACAGGCTTGACATGCCTGAAGGGCTCTGGTGGAAGTGCGAGGAGTGCGGAGCAATGATTCATAAAAAACAGCTTGAGGATCATGTCTACACCTGTTCGGATTGCGGTTACCATTTCAGGATCTCCCCGTACCGCTATTTTTCCATTCTTTTCGACAACGAGAATTATCAGGAGTTCGACGATACCCTTCGGTCAGCCGATCCTCTCGGGTTTACCGATACGAAAAAATATCCCGACCGGGTACATGACATCATCGAAAAGAGCGGTAAAACCGAAGCATGCAGGAATGCATGGGGCGATTCGGGCGGCAAGCCTCTGGTGATATCGGCCATGGATTTCGGGTTTATCGGGGGCTCGATGGGATCGGTTGTCGGGGAGAAGATCGCCCGTGCCGCAGACAAGGCTGTCGATCTCAATGCCCCGTTACTGGTGATTGCACAGTCCGGAGGTGCAAGAATGATGGAAGGTGCCTTCAGTCTCATGCAGATGGCCAAAACCTCCGCCCGGCTTACGCTGCTCAGCGAGAAAAGACTGCCGTTCCTCTCGCTCATGACCGATCCGACAATGGGAGGCATCACCGCATCCTTCGCCATGCTTGGCGATATCAATCTGAGCGAGCCGAAAGCACTGATCGGTTTTGCCGGACCCAGGGTCATCAGGGATACCATAAAAAGGGATCTGCCCGAAGGGTTCCAGAGAGCCGAATTCCTGCTCGAACACGGTTTCATCGATGCCATTGTTCACCGCAAGGATCTGAAAAACCAGATCTCCCGCCTTACCGGCATGCTCTCTGCCTGATGTCTCGCCTTCAGATCCAGCCGAGAGCTCCGGAGGTCACGGGGAACTCGGCGCAGAAAACTTTTTTTATCTCTTCGGCAATATCGCGGTGCTCCTTCTGCGTGCTCATCTCCGTGCGCACTTGAAGGTAGTGAATCCAGCTCCGCACCGAACCTTTCATGTACAGCTTGGTCTGCGTGCCGAGAGGCAGCAGCATTCGTGCACACTCCTTGGCAATGCCCCTTTCAAGAGCCTCCTTGTAGGTTTCCATCGACAGGCGGGTAATGTTTTCCTGCGCGTCGTCGAACCATTGCAGGGTTTCGCTGTCAAGGTCGTCAAGCGAATTCTGCCGGTTTTTGCTGTCCTGCCTGCGTGGCCGGTACTTCTCCACCGTCTGCGCTTTTGCATACCGCTGTGAAAATTCCTGGAACTGGAAGCTCCTGTGTCGCAGAATCTGCGGGGCGATCGCCCTCGATGTGACAATCTCGACGGTCATGTCCGCCATTTCAAAAATGCTCCAGTGCCTGTGTTCGATGCAGTAGGCAAGCAGCCTGCCGTAATCGAGATTTTCCTGATTCGGGCTTGAAACCCTTGCGCAGTAGGCGATAAGCCCTTCGGCGGTGAGCGGCCGATTTTCGAACTCGAAACAGGGGGTTGTGACCGAGATGAGACGAACCTGCATAGTCGGCAATATTTGATTCAGTTGGCAGAAAATATACGGATAAGGCGGCTTTATTCCCGCAAGGAGCGGCTTGTTTTATCGTCTTCTTTTTTACTTATTGGAACCTCGACGATTGATTTGTTGTTAGCTCTATGTATTTTACGTATTTCTTCTGCGCGCGGCCGCATTATCAAATTCAACCCAACTGACCACAGCCATGGCTAATATCAATTTCGGTTTCGATCACCATGCCCGCAAACTGTACTCGGGGGCAATAGAACAGGGGATCCAGAATACGCTTGTCCCGATGGTTATAGAGACGTCCGGGAGAGGGGAGCGGGCGTTCGATATCTTTTCTCGACTGCTCAGGGAGCGGATCATTTTTCTCGGCAGCGGTATTGACGAGCATGTGGCCGGCCTTGTGATGGCGCAGCTGATCTTTCTCGAATCCGAAGATCCCGAGCGCGATATCTATATCTATATCAACTCTCCCGGCGGCAGCGTTTCAGCAGGTCTCGGCATTTACGACACCATGCAGTATATCCGGCCCGATATTGCCACGGTCTGTGTGGGCATGGCGGCAAGCATGGGAGCGTTCCTGCTCGCCAGTGGCACAAAAGGCAAGCGGGCCTCCCTTCCGCATTCACGCATCATGATTCACCAGCCCTCCGGCGGTGCCCAGGGGCAGGAAACCGATATCATCATCCAGGCCCGCGAGATAGAGAAGATCCGCAAGCTGCTCGAAGAGCTGCTTGCAAAAAATACCGGACGCGATGTCCAGCAGATCAGGGAGGATTCCGAACGCGACCGGTGGATGAACGCGGGGGAAGCGCTCGAGTATGGCCTTATCGACCAGATTTTCGAAAAGCGTCCGGCACCTGAAAAAGCCGAATAATCCGTGCATTTTCCGTAACCAGCAACCATCTTGTCAGCTGTAACCCTGTACCCATGAGTGAAGAGACCGTGCCGTTCAATCTCGATAAAACCTATAACCACCAGGAGGTGGAAGACCGCTGGCGGAGTGCGCACTGGGAAGCCCTCGGCAGTTTTCAGGCCGAAAGCTCCAATGTACTGACCGAAGGAAAAACTCCCTATACCGTGCTCATGCCGCCACCCAATGTGACCGGCAGCCTGACGCTCGGCCATGTGCTGAATCACACGCTTCAGGACATCTTCATCCGCTACAGCCGGATGAGCGGCAGGGAGGCGCTCTGGCTTCCCGGTACCGATCATGCCGGTATCGCCACACAATCCGTCGTGGAAAAAAAGCTTCGCAAGAAGGGAGTGAGCCGTCACGACCTGGGACGAAAGGAGTTTCTCAGGCATGTCTGGCAGTGGCGCGAGGAGTATGGCGGGCTGATTCTCCGCCAGCTTCGCAGGCTTGGCATCTCGTGCGACTGGAGGCGGAACCTTTTCACGATGGACGAGCGGGCTTCCGTGGCGGTTATCAATGCTTTCATCGCACTTTACCGCGACGGCCTGATCTATCGCGGGACGCGCATCATCAACTGGTGTCCGGTTTCACAGACAGCCCTCTCAGACGAGGAGGTGATCATGAAACCGCGGCGCGACAAGCTGGTTTATGTCCGTTACCCGCTGGTAAAACGTCCCGGACAGTTCATTACCATTGCTACCGTGCGTCCGGAGACCATTCTGGCCGATGTGGCCATTGCCGTCAATCCCGCTGATCAACGCTACCAGGACCTTGTAGGCGAACTTGCCGTTGTCCCGGTTGCCGGGCGTCATATCCCGGTTATCGCTGACGATTATGTCGATATCGAATTCGGTACCGGTGCCCTGAAAATCACGCCCGCGCACGATCCCAACGACTACGAAGTGGCATGCCGCCACAATCTGCCCGTTATCTGTGTTGTGGGAAGGGACGGCCGGATGACTGACGATTTCGGTTACGCCGGCATGGACCGGTTCGAAGCGCGCGAGAAGATCATGGCCGACCTGGAAGCGAGGGGTTACCTCGAACGCGTCGAGGAGTACGAGCACAACGTGGGGTACTCCGAGCGCGCCGACGTCGTGGTCGAGCCGTACCTTTCCGCGCAGTGGTTCGTGCGCATGAAACCGCTGGCGGAAAAAGCCCGGCAGGTTGTCAACGAAGGGGGCATCCGCTTTCATCCACCGCACTGGATCAACACTTACCGTCACTGGATGGAGAATATCCAGGACTGGTGCATTTCCCGTCAGCTCTGGTGGGGGCACCGTATTCCTGCATGGTACGATCCCGAAGGCCGGGTCTGGGTTGCCTCTTCTTACGAGGATGCCTGCCATCTTGCCGGAACAGACAAGCTGGTGCAGGACGAGGATGTGCTTGACACCTGGTTCTCGTCGTGGCTGTGGCCGCTTACCACGCTCGGCTGGACCGGTCCCCACAGCGACAACGACGATCTTCGTGCCTTCTATCCGACCGATACGCTTGTTACCGGCCCGGACATCATCTTCTTCTGGGTGGCGCGCATGATCATGGCAGGGCTCTACTTCAAGGGCGATGTGCCGTTCCGCGATGTGTACTTTACCAGCATCATCAGGGACATGAAAGGGCGCAAGCTCTCGAAATCCCTCGGCAACTCTCCCGATCCGCTGCAGGTGATCGACACCTACGGCACCGACGCCCTTCGTTTCACCATCATCTACATCGCACCGCTCGGGCAGGATGTGCTATTCGGTGAAGAGAAGTGCGAGCTCGGCAGGAATTTCGCCACCAAGCTCTGGAATGCCTCGAGGCTGGTGTTCATGCAGCGTGAAAAGTATTTCGACTCACCGGAGGATTTCCGGAAGGCATACACCGGATTCGTTCCCGACAGCGATGCGTTCACCTTCGCCGAGGAACAGGTTCTCATGGCCAGATACCACGGCATGCTCGACCGCTATCACTCGGCATTCGCCCAGTTCCGGGTAAACGATATCCTCAGGAACGTCCATGAATTTTTCTGGGGGGACTACTGCGACTGGTATCTTGAAGCCATGAAAACCGTGCTTGCCGGCGCGCCTGAATCCGGCAGGGCACGCAAGGCGGTGCTGCTTGCCGTGCATGTTCTGGAGGGCATGCTCAAGGCGCTGCATCCGGTCATGCCGTTCATCACCGATGAAATCTGGCACGCTATTCTCAAAAGGGAGGAGCGGTTGTCCATAGCGCTTTCTCAGATGCCTGAAGTCTCTCCGGAGTGGCTCGGCAGGGATGTTTCGCTTTACCTGATTCCCCGTGCGGTCATTTCGGAGGTCAGGAGCATCCGGTCGCTGTTTGCCGTTCCCGCTTCGGGCACAGCCCCCCTGAGCGTGAAGGCTGCCGGCGAGGGTTCTCTCAGGGTGCTTTCAGACAACAGCGATATCATTTCCGTCGCGACAAGATGCCGTGTCACGGTATCGGCGGAGTGCACGAGGCCGAGTCATTCCGCAGCTTCCGTCGTTGAGGGCAATGAACTTTTTATACAGCTCGAAGGGTTAATATCATTCGAAAAAGAACGCTCCCGTCTTCAGAATGAGATCGACACCATTTCATCCTATGTGGTTTCACTGAAGAAAAAGCTTGCAAACGAAGGTTTTGTCTCCAACGCTCCGGGTGATGTTGTTGAAAAGGAGCGGCTGAAACTCGCCGAGGCGGAACGCAATCTTGAAAAACTCGGGAAAAACCTTGAGGTTCTTGCAAGTTAAGGATTTACCACCGTTGTGTCGTGCAGGTGTTATGAGGTCGCATGCCTGCACGGTAAAAACGTATTTTTTCAATTTGTCCTGAAATGATATTTTGTCGGTTTACCACGACAAACCGGTCACATCAGGAGTTTTACCGATGAGTTCGCAAGGAGCGTATTGACATGAGGCAGTTGAAAATCAGCAAGCAGATCACCAATCGCGAGAGCCTTTCGCTCGACCGCTATCTTCAGGAGATCGGGAAGTACGATCTTCTGACCGCAGAAGACGAAGTCAGGCTGACCATGGCCATCAAGGAAGGGTATGATATGCCGGTTGACACCGTGGAGTACAAGCGGGCAAAGCGCGCGCTTGACAAGCTGATCAAAGGCAATCTGAGGTTCGTGGTTTCTGTGGCCAAGCAGTACCAGAATCAGGGGCTGACGCTCGGCGATCTGATCAACGAGGGGAACCTTGGCCTTATCAAGGCGGCGAAGCGGTTCGACGAAACGAGAGGGTTCAAGTTCATCTCCTATGCGGTCTGGTGGATCCGCCAGTCCATCCTTCAGGCGCTTGCCGAGCAGTCGAGGATCGTGCGTCTGCCCCTCAACCGGGTCGGCACGCTCAACAAGATCAGCAAGGCATACAGCCAGCTCGAACAGGAGTACGAGCGCGATCCCAACACTCGTGAACTTGCCAACCTGCTCGACATGGATTCCCAGGATGTCGCCGACACCCTGAAAATCGCCGGTCGTCACGTCTCGGTGGACGCGCCCTTTGCGCAGGGGGACGACAACCGGCTGCTCGACGTGCTGCAGAACGACGGGCATCTGCCCGATCACGGTCTTAACCGCGATTCGCTTACCCTTGAAGTCGAGCGTTCCCTATCCGTGCTTGCACCCCGTGAAGCTGACGTGATCCGCTCCTATTTCGGCATCGGCATGGACAATCCGCTCACGCTCGAGGAGATTGGCGAGAAATTCAAGCTTACCCGTGAACGGGTGCGCCAGATCAAGGAGAAAGCCATCAGAAGGCTTCGCCAGTCGGCATACAGCAAGATTCTCAAGGAGTACATCGGAAGCTGATGTGCTTTGGATAAGCGATCGAGCCCTGTTTTCCTGCAGGGCTTTTTTATTTCCGCACCAGTCGTACCGGTATTCCGGGTTCAATTCCCGTTATCTGCGATGCGTTTGCATTGCGCGCCGCTATTTCCACCGTTCCGAAACTTCCTTCATAAGCCAGCAGTTCCCCGTCCTGCACATTGCCGTAAGTCTTTACAAGCGGCAGCGGCGGTAAACCGGCCGCTTCGATACGCCACTCTTCAGGATGTTCTAACGGGGCGGTATCGATTGTCGTGACCAGATTGCCGAAACGGTCGGTAAAAAGTACGCTCCCCTCCATGGCGGATCCGTCGGACTTACCCCGGATACAGGCAGGCAACTGGATGCAGGAGGCAGGATCGACGGGTTCACCGAGCCGGCTGACCGGTAATCCGCGAGCAAGATGAGCTGCTGCAGGAGAGAAAATGTCCCGTCCGTGAAACGTCGAACTCTGAACGGGAAGCATGACATCGGGACTGGTGATGCCAACGCAGTCCTTTATCTTCAGGGAGTTGAAGACGGGAGTCAGCAGGCCGTTGTCAGGAGCGAGAAATGTCTGTCGTTCCGTTTTCAGGGCGACAGGCTTTCTCGACGTTCCGACTCCCGGGTCGACAACGCAGACGACGATCGAATGCGGTGGAAGGAATGGCAGGGAGCGTTCAAGGAGAAAGGCTCCCAGTGCGATATGCTGCGCCGTAACGGCATGGGTGAGGTCAATGATGCGAGCGTTCGGGCAGATCGAGAGGATAACTCCCTTCATCTGTCCGACATACGTGTCGTCAAGCCCGAAGTCCGTCAGCAGCACAACGACCGGGTCATGCATTCGGGATCGGGCATTCATGACGAAGCTTTCCGATAGAGAATCCCTGCGGCTCCAAGAAACAGCAGGAGCGGAATCCACGCGGCGGCCCATGGCGCCATGACGCCATTATATCCCATGGTGGCGACGGTTCTTTGCAGGCCGAGAAACAGGAACCCGATAAAGAGCGCCATGGCGATTTCCGCGGCAAGACCGCTCCGTTTTTTTACCGATGCGAGTGAAACCCCGATAAGAATAACCACCAGGGATGCCAGGGGCATGGCAAGTTTTGCGTGCAGCTTCACCTTTGCCCGGTCAAGGGCCGGAAAACCGGCCTGCGTTTTTCCCCTGACGTACCGGTAGTGCTGTACGAGGTTCATCTCTTCGGGCAGCACATTGAGTTCCCTGAGAGACTGCAGGGAGAGGGCGAGATCGAGGGTGTCGCGGCTTTTCCTGAAGGTGTAGGTTCCGGGATCGTTGCCGAATGAACGGATGACGGCATGCTGCATGATCCATTTTTTCATGCTCTGGTCGAACACCATGGCCGGTCCGTCCGTTCTCGACCGGAGGTGCGGGCCGTCGAACTTCTCGATGCTTACTCCGAGGGCTTTCGAATGCGCGATGTCGAACGAGCCGATCGTGACGACGCTGTTGTCCGGTTCAAGGATGTGAATGTTGGTGCTTTCGTGCACTCCCGGCCGGGTTTTCTTGAGGACGTTTCGTTGCAGCGCGATTTTTGCGCCCGATGCAGCCGGTTCCGCCACCGATGCATTGAACAGGTTGAAAACGCAGATGATTACTCCTCCCAGCAGGAACGGCCGCATGAACTGATCCTGGCCGACTCCGGCAGAGCGTATTGCCGCAAGTTCGCTCGAGGCCGAAAGTCTTCCCGCAGTGAGAATCGCTGCCAGCAGGGCGGAAAGAGGCGCTGTCACCTGGAAAGTGGAGGGAAGCGTGAGGAGATAATATTGCACTGCGACGGCAATGCCGGTCTTGCGGTCGAAAAACTCGTCGAGGTTATCGACCATGTCAATGAGGGTGAACAGCAGTGCGAATGCCAGCGAAGCGAAAAGAAAAGAGATGGCGAACTGTCTGAAAATGTATCGTTCGATCAGTTTCATGCTTTCCGTTTCCTTTCCTTGCCAGTCCCGATGGCTGCGGTTTTCCTGTTATTCTTCTTCCGTGCGGTATGCTTTGTCTGCCGCTCTAATACCCGAAAAGCTCTTCGAGTTTCAGTTCGCGAACCTCGCCGTACCTTGCGAGCGTCTGCATGTCGAGCCGTGAGGTATCACCAAGAACCAGCATGACGTGGTTGCGGTTCCTGAAATGCTCGCGGTGGAATGCCTGTACCTCCTGGAGGCTCATGCCGGGAACCTGCCGGTAAATATCCTTTCTGATGTCCTCATCGAGTCCAAGCCGCCGGGCGTCCTCGTAATTGAAGAGCACCTCCGTTCTTGTCAGCCTTTCCGAGGCGATTTTCTGCATGATGCCGCTTTTGGCCGAAGCGAACAGTTCAGGTGATTCCGGCAACTCCTGCATGAGAGCGCTGATTCCTTCGATCGCCTCGGGCAACTTGTCGGACTGGGTGCCGATATAGCTGAAAATATAGTTGTGCCGGTCGCGGAACTTCGGCATTCGGTAGACCGAGAAGACCGAATAGGCAAGAGCTTTCGCTTCGCGCAGTTCCTGGAACACCACTGAGGACATTCCTCCGCCGTAATACTCGTTGAACAGTGTTGCCATCGGCACCGCCGGGGGATTGAAAGGGTCGTCCCTCGAAAGCATGATCACCTCTGCCTGGGTCATATCGTAATCGACCACATAGACAAGATTTTTTTTCTGATCGAGTTCAGGGTAGGGATCGGCAGCCGGAGTATCAAGGAATGTCGCCGGATAGTGCCGCACGGCATGGAGTTCCGACAGGATTGTTTCTGCCGAAGAGGGGCCGTAGTAGAGCACCCGGTGGCGGTACTGCATGAGATTCCTGATCTCGTCGAGCAGTTCTTTTGAAGAAATGCGTTCCAGTTCCCGGTTTGAAAGTACGTTGGTAAAAGGGGAAGACGGCCCGTATTTTCCGTAGCTTACCATGGCCTCGAAAAGGATTTTCCGCTTCGAAAGCTTGTCGTCCGCCCGCTCTTTCATGGTGCCGGCCTTGAGCTTTTCGAGAGCCGGTTCATCGGGTCTGGCGTCATCGAGCAGCTGTTCAAGCAGCCGGAGCGAAGCGGCAAAATTTTTCTGCAGGCCCGACAGCTTCAGATACACATAATCTTCGGAAGTGAATGCCGAAAAGCTTGCGCCGTTTCTGTACAGTTCCTGGCTGAAGGCCGCTGGCGTCAGCGCTGATGTCCCCAGATAGGAGAGGTAGTCGAGCGCAAGATCGATTTTGCGGCTGTGGTTCTTGCCGATATCGAAGACGTAATAGATCGAGAAAAGATCATTTTCACGGTTTTTCAGGTAGTGCAAGGGGATGTCGGAATTGACATCGTAAAACCCGATGTCCTTGGCGTAGTCGAGAAATGACGGCTCGATCCTTTCGGATTGCCTGGCAAGGATTTCGCCGGCGAACCGCGACGAGGTATCGCGGTTGACCTTGATCGGCGTAATCGGAGGCTTCTGTATTTTCGGGCTGCTTTTTTCGCTGCCATGCTCCTTGTAGACAGCCACGTAGTTTGAACGGTAATGATTTTTGGCAAAAGCCACGAGCCTGTCTTTCGTGATCTCTTCGAGCCTTCCGATCTGGTCGGTGTAATCTTTCCAGTCCATTTCCCAGACAAAAGCATCGACATAGGCTTCCACCCGTCCCCGGTTGTTTTCGTACATCTTGAGCTGCTCGATTTTAAGGTCGTTGATGGCGGCCTCGAGCAGCCAGTCCGGAAAGTTTCCCTGCCTGAGCTGTTCGATCTGTTCGAGCAACAGGTCCCGAACCTGGTCGAGACTCTGGCCATCGCGGGGTTTCGCACTCAGGAGATGGGCGGAGTAGTCCTTCATCAGTACCAGCATCGAGCCGGCATCGAGCACCTTCTGCTGCTGGTTCAGGTTCAGGTCGATCAGTCCTGCGGTCTGGTTGTAGAGTACCTTGTCGGTCAGGGTGAGGTAATCGGTTTCCCTGTCGTTCACACCGTTGAAGCGGAATCCGATCACGAGTTCCTCGGCTTCAGGACCTTTGACGGTTCTGACGACAGGCCTGCCGAGCGGTGTTTCCGAAGGCGGAATGAAAACCGGAACCTCCTTGGGCTGCAGGCCGGAAAACTTTTCGTCGATCAGCCTGATGGTTTCATCCGGATCGAAATCACCGGCAATGCAGAGCGCCATGTTGTTCGGTACGTAATAGGCTCGATAGTAGTTGATGACGTTGCGGATTGACGGGTTTTTCAGATGTTCCGCCTTGCCAATCGTGGTCTGTGTTCCGTAGGTGTGTTTGCTGAACAGGCCGGCGAAAAGCTCCTCCCAGATTTTCCGGCTGTCACTGTCCATGGTCATGTTTTTCTCTTCATAAACCGTCTCAAGTTCGGTATGGAAAAGCCGCATGACCGGGTTCCTGAACCGTTCCGCCTCGATGGTGAGCCACTGATCGAGCTTGTTCGAGGGAATATCGTTGATGTAGACGGTCTGTTCGACCCAGGTGTAGGCGTTGGTGCCCTGTGCGCCGATGGAATTGAGCAGTTTGTCGTATTCATTGGGCACCGTATACTGTGCCGCGATGTTTGAAATACTGTCGATATCCCGGTAGATTGCCGCCCGCTTGTCCGGATCGGAAGTCATCCGGTACGTTTCGTACAGGTCGATTATCTTTTCAAGTTCGGCATGTTCCTTTTCATAGTTGAGCGATCCGATGGAGTCGGTGCCCTTGAAGAGCATGTGCTCGAGATAATGGGCAAGACCGGTGGTTTCCGCAGGGTCGTTCTTGCTTCCTGCCCTGACGGCAATCGAGGTGTAGATTCTCGGTTCATCGTGGTAAGGGCTCATGAACACGGTCAGTCCGTTCGTGAGCGTATAGATTCTTGTATGGAGCGAGTCGCCGGGAACAGTGGTATAGGGATACGTCTTGACTTCATTCATCATTGGTCTGCAGGATAGTAAATGCAAAAAAAGGAAAACCGCTATACCTGCCGGGATACGGCGTTTTGTCTGTGGTGGGTGCGGTGCGTCGGCCATTGCAAAAAACATATATAATGGGAATTCCGGAGCATTAATGCAACTGTCCCGGAGATCAGGGAAAAAATCAGCGCCTTTTCGGCCTGAAAATTCGTTTCCCGGTTTCAGGGTTGCTGAACGAACAGGCAGCATTAATAGTTCTTTCTGCTGCAATGTGACTGGCAACCATCAGCAGCGGGGATATGTACGGAATAACAGGAAGCGGTTACCGGCTTGTCAGCCCTTACGGGCCGAAAGGCGATCAGCCGAAAGCCATCGAACAGCTCGTCGAGGGAGTGGCCCGCGGCGACCGATGGCAGACTCTCCTCGGGGTCACGGGTTCCGGCAAGACCTTTACGATTTCCAACGTGATCGCCTCGGCCGGAAAGCCTGTGCTGGTCATGAGTCACAACAAGACGCTCGCTGCACAGCTCTACGGAGAACTCCGGCAGTTTTTTCCCGACAATGCCGTTGAATATTTCATCAGCTACTACGATTTCTATCAGCCTGAAGCCTATCTGCCGGCGCTCGACAAGTACATTGCCAAGGATCTTCGCATCAACGACGAGATCGAGCGGCTTCGCCTCAGGGCGACAAGTTCGCTGCTCAGCGGAAGGCGGGACGTGATCGTGGTGAGTTCGGTAAGCTGCATTTACGGGCTCGGTTCTCCCGAGGAGTGGAAAGCCCAGATCATCGAGCTGCGGCCCGGCATGGAGAAGGATCGCGACGGGTTTCTGCAGGAACTCGTTTCCCTGCACTATGTCCGTGACGACATCACTCCCGGCCCCGGAAAGTTCAGGGTGCGCGGCGATAGCATCGATCTGGTGCCCGCTCACGAAGATCTCGCCCTGCGGGTGGAGTTTTTCGGCCCTGAGATCGAAAAACTCCTGACCTTCGACATGCAGAGCGGTGAGGTGCTTGGGCAGGACGATTATGCATTCATTTATCCGGCCCGCCAGTTCGTGGCCGGAGAGGAACAGATGCGCCGGGCCATGGTTGCCATCGAGAACGAGCTTGCCGAACGGCTCAACCTGCTGCGTGCCGACAATCGCCTCATCGAGGCAAGACGGCTTGAAGAACGGACACGCTACGATCTTGAAATGATGAAAGAGCTTGGATACTGTTCGGGTATCGAGAACTATTCGCGCCATCTTGCCGGAAGGGCGCCTGGCGAGCGCCCGCACTGCCTGCTCGACTATTTTCCCGACGACTACCTCGTCGTGGTTGACGAGTCGCATGTCACGCTGCCGCAGATCAGGGGGATGTACGGAGGTGACCGTTCGCGCAAGACCATACTGGTCGAACACGGCTTTCGGCTGCCTTCAGCGCTTGACAACCGTCCGCTCCGCTTTGATGAGTATACGGAGATGGTGCCGCAGGTGATCTGCGTGAGCGCAACGCCCGGTGATCTCGAACTGGAGCTTTCCGGAGGGGTTGTTGTCGAGCAGCTTGTGCGTCCGACCGGTCTGCTCGACCCTCCTGTGGAGGTGCGTCCGGTCAAGGGGCAGATCGACGATCTTCTCGGTGAGATACGCAGACATACCGGAAAAGGCTTCAAGGTGCTGGTCATGACGCTTACCAAGCGTATGGCCGAAGATCTCGATGCCTTTCTCCGCAAATCCGCCGTCCGCTCCCGCTATCTGCACTCCGAGATCAAGAGCCTTGAACGCATGCAGATTCTCAGGGAGCTGAGGACCGGAGATATCGAGGTGCTTGTGGGGGTGAACCTGCTTCGGGAAGGGCTGGACCTTCCCGAAGTTTCCTTCGTGGCGATTCTCGATGCCGACAAGGAGGGGTTTCTGCGAAACACCCGCTCGCTCATGCAGATAGCCGGCAGGGCTGCCCGTAATGTCGAGGGGTTCGTGGTGCTCTATGCCGATGTGCTGACGCGCTCGATTCGGGACGTGCTCGATGAAACCGCCCGGAGACGGAGCATACAGCAGCGTCACAACGAGGAGCACGGTATCGTGCCGCAGTCCATCGTCAAATCGGTTGAACAGGTGCTCAACACCACGAGCGTGGCAGACGCCGAAGAGCGGTATCGCAGGAAGCGATTCGGGCTCGAACCCAAGCCGGAACGCCTGCTCGGCACCCTGATCGGAACGCTTTCACCCGAAGAGTGCTGCATCATGGCGGCGGAATTGCGGCTTGAAATGCAGGAGGCTGCTGCGCAGATGGAGTATGAGAAAGCTGCATACCTGCGCGACGAGATCGCGAAGTTCGAGCAGCATGCCGCGGAATCGCTCAAAGAGGAATAGCGGTTTTTCTTTTTCCTTCGCTTTGTTAAAGGAAAATAAAATCATATAAGAATAGAAAGAAAGTAACGTTCACGGGAACAGGGGGATAGACGGTCCATGCTGGCACAGATTGAGAAACAGCACTACGCGAAACTGCACGAGATCCTGCGCCTTTGCCGCAGCAACCTCAAACACTGCGACGAGTCACTGATCCAGAGGGCGTTTTTCATGTGCTATCGGGCTCATGAAGGGGAAAAGCGTGCTTCGGGCGAGCCCTATTTCTATCATCCGGTCGAAGTGGCAACCATCCTGCTTGAAGAGCTGCCTCTTGACGACGTTTCCGTTGCCGCTGCGCTTTTGCACGACGTGATCGAGGACAGTGGCTACACCTATGACGATCTTACCGCCGAGCTTGGCGTAGAGGTTGCCGACATTGTAGAAGGGCTGACCAAGATATCCGGTATTCTCATCAACCGGGAAACCACCCAGGCAGAAGGGTTCCGCAAGATGCTGCTCTCGATGGTCAAGGATATCCGTGTGATTCTCATCAAGTTCTGTGACCGGCTGCATAACATGCGGACACTCGAATCGCTGCCCGAGCACCGCCGCCTGAAAATCGCCCTCGAGACAAGGGATATCTATGCCCCGCTTGCACACCGTTTCGGTCTCGGCAAAATGAAGGTGGAGTTCGAGAACCTCGCCCTGAAATATATCGATCCCGAAATGTATGATTTTCTGCAGCAGAAAGTCAGGCTGAGCAGGGCGGAACGCATCAACTACCTCAACAGGATGATCGGCCCCATCAAGGATGATCTCCAGAAGCAGGGTTTCAGCATCGAGGTGCAGGGCAGGGCCAAACACCTGTTTTCCATCTACAACAAGATGCGCAACAAGAACAAGAATTTCGAAGACATCCACGATCTCTACGGAATCCGCGTTATCGTCGATACCGAACGGGTAGCCGACTGTTTTGCGGTTTACGGCTTCATTACCCAGAAGTATCCTCCCATTCCTCAGCATTTCAAGGACTACATCTCCATTCCCAAGCACAACGGCTACCAGTCGCTGCATTCGGCCATTATCGGGCCGAAGGGGTATGTCGTGGAACTGCAGATCCGCACCAAACGCATGCACGAGTTTGCCGAACTTGGTGTGGCCGCACACTGGCGCTACAAGGAGAAGATATCAAAAGATGACGCCACCATCGACTCCTTTCTGCGATGGGCGAGGGAACTGATCAAGGACGCCGATTCGGCGGCGTCCTTCATGGAGGGGTTCAAGCTTAATCTTTACCACGACGAGATCTATGTGTTCACCCCGAAAGGGGATATGAAGACCATGCCTGCTGACGCCACGCCCATCGACTTCGCTTACGCCATTCATTCGGAAATCGGTAACGGTTGCATTGGAGCCAAGGTGAACGGCAAGATCGTGCGACTCAACGCACGCCTCAAGTCGGGCGACCGGGTCGAGATCATCACCTCGAAAAACCAGAAGCCCAAGGCCGACTGGCTCAAGTTCGTCGTTACGCACCGCGCCCGTTTGAAGATCCGTTCGGCAATCAACGAAGAGCGTCGTCTGCAGATCGAAAAGGGGCGAAGCATGTGGGAAAAGCTGCTGTCCGGCGGGAAAAAGCTTTTTTCCGACAACGATATCATTCGCCAGGCCAAGAAATACGGTATCAGGACCCCTGCTGACTTTTTCAGCGCCCTTGCCAGCCAGCAGATCAACGGCGAGGAGATTTTCGAGCGGGTCAGCAATGCCCGCAAGGAGCCCCAGGAGCCCGTGAAAAACGCGGTCAGCGAATCGAAACAGGTTGAAACCTACCTGCAGCAGGCCCGTCATGAGCAGGAGACTCCCGCATCGAGAAAGGATGAGGTGATCATTGCCGGTATGAACAATATCGCCTATGCCTATGCGAAGTGCTGCCAGCCGGTCCCCGGCGATGACGTCATCGGTTTCGTCACTGCTGACGGCCTGGTGAAGATCCACAGGAAGAACTGTCTGAACGTCAGTAACGAAAATCTCCTGAAAAGTGAACGTATCGTTTCGGTTTCGTGGAACAGGAAAGTCGAGACCGATTTCCTTGCCGGCATCAAGATTGTCGGGGAGGACCGGATCGGCATCACCAACCAGATCACCACGGTCATATCGAAATTCGATACCAATATCCGCAGCATCTCCCTGCACGCAAGGGACGGCATGTTCATTGGCACCCTGATGGTTTATGTGCGCAACATCGAAAAACTGGGCACCCTCATGGAAAAACTCAAGAAGGTGCAGGGCATTTTCAGCGTCGAGCGCCTGATAAGCTGACGGTCTTTGCGGACAGGTGTGTCGTGAAATTCGTAAATCGCCTTATATTTTATTCATGACGTACAGAAACACGTTTCAATAACCAGAACAAATTGAATGCCATGAAACCGATTGTTTTGAGACTTTTCGCGTTTTTCCTGCTGCTCGGTTCGCTTTCCGGATGCGGCTACAACTCCATTCAGCAGAACGAGGAGGGCGTCAACCGGGCATGGGGCGATCTCGAATCGCAACTGCAGCGCCGGGCTGATCTTGTGCCGAACCTGGTCGCCACGGTCAAGGGGGCCGCAAATTTCGAGAAAGAGACCCTCACCGCGGTTGTCGAAGCAAGGGCGAAGGCAACATCCATCCAGCTTACTCCTGAAATGCTCAGCAATCCCGAGGCTATGAACAAGTTCCAGAGCGCCCAGGGAGAACTCTCCTCGACACTGTCCCGTCTGCTCGTAGCCGTCGAACGTTACCCCGATCTCAAGGCCAACCAGAATTTCAGGGATCTGCAGAACCAGCTTGAAGGCACTGAAAACAGGATCAGCGTCGCCCGGCAGCGGTATAATGGCGCGGTAGAGACCTTCAATTTCTCGATACGCCAGTTTCCCAATTCCATGACGAACAGCCTGCTGCTGAAGCTCAAGCCGAAGGAGTACTTCAAGGCTGATGCAGCCGCAAAAGCTGTTCCTGAAGTGAAATTCTGAGGTGTGCGGGAGTTCTTGCACACGCACGCGAGGCGGCTGTTTCTTTTCTGCAGCATGCTGGCGTATCTGCTGTCTTTTTCTGCAGCAAGTGCGCTTGAGGTGCCTCATCTCAGTGGCAGGGTGAACGACTATGCGGGCATGATCTCACCGGGGACTGAGGCCGAGCTTGAAGCGAGGCTTGCGGATCTTGAAAAGAACGAGTCCACACAGGTCGTGATTCTGACGGTTCTCTCGCTTCAGGGGAAGCCTATAGAGGATTTTTCCATCAAGGTGGCGGAAGCCTGGAAAACAGGCTGGAAAGGGGTTGACAACGGGGTGCTTTTCGTTGTTTCCCGTGAAGACCGAAAGATGCGCATCGAGGTGGGTTACGGTCTTGAAGGGCGCCTGACCGACCTCGTTGCAGGACGTATCGTCGATAACGAGGTTTCCCCCCTTTTCAAGGCCGGACGGTTCGACGAAGGGTTCCGTCGCGGCGTGGAGTCCATTCTCCTTGCCGTGCATGGTGAGTACAAGGAAAAACCCCGTGCTGAAGAGAACGGCAGCCCCTCCCTTTTCCTTGTACTGCTCATTGTGCTGTTCATCTATTTTCTCAGCCAGACAACCAGGGGCAGTGGCGGCGGAGGGCCGATTATCTACGGCGGCGGACCGGGCGGAGGGTTTTATGGCGGCGGTTCGTCCGGCGGCGGTTTCGACGGTGGATTCAGCGGTGGTGGCGGCGGTTTCGGTGGTGGCGGTGCATCGGGAGACTGGTAATGGCGTTATGAAACAGGATGAGAGATGTCATGAACGATCCGGTAAACAGGTTTTTCACGCAGCAGGACAGGCATCTGGTCGAAGAGCGTATCCGGGAAGCTGAGAAAACCACTTCGGGCGAGATTGTCGTCAAGGTTGTTTTTTCCAGCCACACCTATCCCCAGGCAGGGCTGCTCGGGGGTTTCATGCTTGCGCTCATGGTTTCCATTGTGGCCATGCTTGTGGCCGGAAACCGTGACGTCTGGCTGTTTCTCGGAATATTTTCCATGCTTTTCATCTTGCTGAACGAACTTTTCAGGAGGGTACCTTTACTAAAACGTCCGTTTGTCCCCGCTTCCGACATGCACGGGGAGGTTGATGAGGCGGCTGCCACAGCCTTCTGCAGGCGAGGTATCTACAATACGCAAGATCGTACCGGGATTCTCATCTACATTTCCGTTTTCGAGCACCGGGTGAGGGTTCTTGCCGACAGGGGTATCAATGAAAAGGTCGAACAGCATCTCTGGCAGGAGATTGTCGATACCATCATCGCCGGAATCCGGCGAAACCGGCAGGGCGCAGCCATAGCCGAAGCTGTCGATCGGTGCGGCAGAATTCTTGCGGTGCATTTTCCCCTCAAACCCGGAGACCGGAACGAGCTTGCCGATTCGGTCATCATGGGCAAGGGCTTCCGGCCATGAAAAAACTTTGCAGGCTCAAGCGTCAAGAAATCCATACTCATGTCCGGATGCTTGCCGTCGAAGGCCGGAAACCGAAATTTGTCTGCACTCTTTGCGGCAGGGTCGCCTCCGATCGCAGGCAGCTTTGCGATCCCCTGAAAATCCGCAGCCACAAACGGAAAAAGAAATGACGGGAAACAGGGTTTTCCTGCCTCTCATTCGCCGCCATGCACGTTCTTATTCTCCGGATGCGTATATTCCATTTCTGAAAACGGTACGCAATGTTCTCCGGCATGAAAAATCCGCACCCCCAGGTCGGAAAAAACTTTGAACTTCCCTGTAAAATGCTTTTTTACAGACAATTGCCATTCAATACAATATTATCCGGTAACAGTGGTTATGAAAAAAACAGCGCTTTACTCATGGCATGAACAGGCCGGAGCAAAAATGATCGATTTCGGCGGTTATCTCATGCCGGTCCAGTACAGCGGGATCATTGCCGAGCACAAGGCGGTGCGGGAGCGGGCCGGGCTGTTCGATGTTTCCCATATGGGAAATTTTTTTCTCAGGGGGAAGCGGTCAGGCGAGTTTCTGCAGTATCTCACCACGAACGATATCAGCAAGATATCCGACGGGGAGGCGCAGTACAATCTGATGCTCTATCCCGGAGGTGGCATCGTTGACGATCTCATCATCTACCGCATGGATGCCGAAACCTGGTTTCTCATCGTCAATGCAGGTAATGCACAAAAAGACTACGAATGGATTCAGCAGCATGTCGGCGATTTTCAGGGCGTGACGCTTGAGGACCACACCGGTGATCTCAGTCTCGTCGCCCTTCAGGGGCCACGGGCCGGCGCGATACTCGGGAAGGTCTTTCCCGATGTTGCGTTCGATTCACTCGGCGCCTTTCATTTCGTGAAAGCCGGGTACCAGGGCAGGGAAATCGTCATAGCCCGGACGGGATATACCGGAGAGCCCGGTGTGGAAATCTGCATGCCCAACGATGTGGCTCCGGAACTCTGGAAGGATCTCCTGCATGCAGGCGAGGAGTACGGTATCCAGCCTGTCGGTCTCGGCGCACGGGATACCCTCCGTCTTGAAATGGGTTATTCGCTTTACGGTCATGAAATCGACAGTACGGTCAATCCTCTCGAAGCAAGGCTCAAGTGGGTGGTGAAAATGCAGAAAGGCCCTTTTATCGGCAGGGAAGCCTGTCACCAGGTGGAGCTCAGCCCGCGGCGCGCCGTTGCCGGATTCAGTCTTGAGGGGCGGGCGCTTCCGAGGCAGCATTTCAGGATTTTCAACTCCGACCGTCAGGAAATCGGAACGGTATGCAGCGGAACCCTTTCTCCGACGCTTCAGGAACCGATAGGCACCTGTTCGCTTCTCAGGGAGTACAGCAGGCCGGGGACTCCTGTTTTTGTTGAAATCCGGGGATCACTTCAGCCGGGAGTCGTCAGGGCGCTTCCGTTCGTAGAGCGTTCTCCGGCTTAAACCAGCACAAGGAATCATCTTCAGGGAGTAAGAGAGGCGTGGCACCCAGGAAGAATACCAGAAAAAGCGCGACGGTTTCCGTCGGCAGTGAGGAGCAGAAACGGGAGATTGCCGGCATCGTGCTGATGCTTGCCGCGCTTTTTTTTATCGCGGCATTGCTGAGTTTTCATCCTGAAGACGAGTTGCTGCTCTCCTCTCTTGCCTGGAACGACATTTCAAGTCCGGCAGCAAAGGATGTGGCCGGCAGCATCGGCAACCCCTTCGGTCTGCTCGGGGCCCGGCTTTCCGCATTTTTCATCCGCTCGTTTTTCGGTTATCCGGCAATTCTTCCGGGCATGGCATTGCTGTTCTGGGGCTGGTCGCTGTTCCGTCAGAAAAGCCAGAAGTCGGCGCTGCTGTTTTTTCTCTACATGCTCTTCATGGCCATCGATATTGCCACCATTTTCGGCTTGACCTCAACGCCGTTAAGCGATCTTCTTGCGGGAACCATCGGCCGGATGCTTGCCGCCATGCTCTCCACCCTTATCGGCCAGACCGGGGCGTGGGTGCTGCTTGTTGCTGCAGGCGTCGTCACCAGCATCTACATGAGCAGGGGCGTCGGTGCACTGCTTTCCGAGACTCTCGACTCGTTCAGCGAGGTTTTCGGGAAGCCACTGGCACAGTTCAGGAGCTGGCTTGACGGGAGGCGGGCCAGAAAGGCAGACCGGGCGATCCTGAAAGCCCGGCGAAGGCAAGAGAAAGAGGCGAAGAAACAGCGCAAGCGTGAACAAAAGGAGGATTCGCTGGCCGGCATGCCTGACCGGGACCCTTCGGATTCCGCTGCTTTTGCGGACGGTCAGCTTTTTGAAGAGATATCCGGCGCTGCTTCCGGCGGAGTCGAAGTCCAGCGGCAGCTTGCGGCTCCGGCGGCTCTCGAACCGGTTTCGGGTGAGCCTGAAATGACGATCAGCGCCGGTGTTCACGAAAAGGAGGCCGACCTCGACGAACGTCGCCTGAAAGTCAAGACCAAGGATCGGGAGCCGTACCGTTTTCCTTCGATCGACCTGCTTGAACGGGTTCCTGACGACGATAACCGCATCGACGAGCACCATCTCACCGAAAGCAAGCGCAAGCTGCTTGAAAAGCTCAGCATCTACAAGATCGACGTGGTGAGGATCTCGACTACGGTCGGCCCTCGTGTGACGCTCTTTGAAATGGAGCTTGCCCCCGATGTGAAGGTCAGCCGGGTGAAATCCCTCGAAAATGATCTTGCCATGGCGCTTGCCGCAAGGGGCATCCGGATCATCGCGCCCATTCCCGGCAAGAATGCCGTTGGGGTTGAAATTCCCAACAGCAAGCCGAAAACCGTCTGGCTCCGTTCAGTCCTGCAGGTCGAGAAATTCAAGAACAGCACGATGAAACTGCCGATCGTGCTCGGCAAGACCATCGCCAACGAGGTGTACATCACCGATCTTGCCGCGATGCCTCATCTTCTCATTGCCGGCGCGACCGGAGCGGGAAAGTCGGTCTGCATCAACGTCATCATCAGCAGCCTGCTCTATGCCTGCAGCCCCGACAAGGTCAAGTTCGTGATGATCGATCCGAAACGGGTGGAACTGTTTCATTACCAGCACCTGAAAAACCATTTTCTCGTCCGTTTTCCCGGTATTGACGAGCAGATCATCACTGATCCCCAGAAAGCGGTCTATGCCCTGAAATGTGTCGTCAAGGAGATGGAACTCCGCTATGAAAGCCTCGAGAAGGCGGGGGTCCGCAATATCGGCGACTACAATCACCGGTTGCCTGAGGAGGCCATGCCCTACCTTGTCGTGGTGATTGACGAGCTTGCCGATCTCATGATCACGGCAGGCAGGGAGGTCGAAGAGCCGATCATCAGGATCGCCCAGCTTGCCAGGGCCGTAGGCATTCATCTCATTGTGGCCACCCAGCGCCCTTCGGTCGATGTCATTACCGGTATCATCAAAGCCAACTTTCCCTGCCGCATCGCATTCCAGGTGGCGAGCCGGGTCGATTCGCGCACCATTCTCGACGGTTCCGGAGCAGAACAGCTTCTGGGAAACGGCGATATGCTTTTCCAGCCCTCGGACCAGCCGAAAGCCATGCGTATTCAGGGGCCATTCGTTTCTTCAGCCGAGGTCGAGTCGATAACCACCTTTATCGGCGAGCAGCACTCCCTCAAGAACATGTTCGTGCTTCCTCTTCCGGACATGCAGAAAGGCAACGGAATGCAGTCGCCCGGATATCAGGAAAGGGACGGGCGCGACACCATGTTCGAAGAGGCCGCAAGGCTGGTGGTGATGCATCAGCAGGCAAGCGTTTCGCTGTTGCAGCGGCGCCTGAGGCTCGGGTTCAGCAGGGCAGCAAGAGTGATGGACCAGTTGGCGTTCAGCGGAATCGTCAGCGAAGCCGACGGCAGCAAGCCGAGGGAGGTCCTCATCGCCAACGAGGACTCCCTGGAGCTGTTACTGAGAAATCTCGACTGAAAAACGAGCATCTCTCTTTACTGTCGGGGCGCTCAGAGACAATAAAGAGAGGCGCTCCTGCTTGTTGCGGCGTTTTGTTATACCGACTCGACGCGGGCGATTTCCGGAATGGCTTTCTTGATGGCCTGTTCAACGCCTGCGCGGAGTGTAAGGGTGCTCATCGGGCAGGAGCCGCAGGCGCCGAGCAGTTTCACGTCCACAACCATATCCTTGGTGATGCCGACAATCTGGCAGTCGCCGCCATCAACCTGCAGGTAGGGGCGAACGGTTTCAAGTGCGGCGATAACCCGGTCGTAGAGTGCGTCGCTGCTCGGCAGATAATCCTTGCTGGTGCTCATGATGAAATGCAGTTAAGATGATTTGTGAATTCGGAACGACAGATGCATTACTTTTTTCAGGTGTTAATAATATCACTTCCTGCTCAAAAAAAACAGGAAATAAAATCAGCGGCACGTACCGGCCTTCAGGGCAGTCAATGGCAGCAACCCGAGCCGCATGAAGGTTCCGCGCCAACGCCGGCATTGGTCAGGGAAATCTGCCGTGCGATCTCCCTGGCAGAGCCGGACATCGCCAGAGCGGTGAGGGAATCCGGTCGGGCAAGCACGAACGGAACGCCGCTGTCGCCGCCTTCGCCGACTTCACGGCCGATAGGAATCGCCCCGAGAAACGGAATGCACTGGGCCTTTGCGAATTTCTCTCCTCCCGCTTTTCCGAAAATGTAGTCTTTCGCGCCGTCGGGCAGCTCATAGTAGCTCATGTTCTCCACAAGTCCGAGAATCGGCACCTGCACCTTGCGGAACATGCTGACGGCTTTCGAGACGTCGGCAAGCGCGACATCCTGGGGAGTGGTGACGATAACGGCTCCCGTCAGGGGAATGGTCTGCACCAGCGTCAGCTGAATGTCGCCGGTTCCCGGAGGCATATCGAATATCAGGTAATCGAGTTCTCCCCACGCGACGTCGGTTATGAACTGCTTGATGGCACTCGATGCCATGGGGCCGCGCCAGATTATCGCGGTGTCGGTTTCGACAAGGAAGCCGATCGACATCAGCTTCACGCCGTATTTTTCAACCGGAACAAGGTTCTTTCTGTCGTCAATGCCTGGTTTCGCGTCATGCATGCCGAACATGGTCGGGATGCTCGGGCCGTAAAGGTCGGCGTCGATAAGTCCCACGCTTGCGCCGCTTTCGGCAAGGCTGACGGCAAGGTTCACCGCGAAGGTAGACTTGCCGACTCCTCCCTTGCCCGAGGCGACGGCGATGATGTTCTTCACCCCCTTGAGCGGGCGTTCCTCGGTGGCGTTATGGTGGCTGCATCCCGAGGTGACTTTCGATGTCATGTTCACCTCGATCTCGTCGGCCAGTGGTGCGTGGGTCCGGACGGCATCGATGCAGGCCTGTTTGATCTGGTTTTTCAAGGGGCATGCCGGCGTGGTGAGCACCACGCTGAACGATACCCTGTTGTCGTCCCCGATGCGGATATCCTGAATCATGCCGAGCGAAACCAGATCCTTTTTCAGGTCTGGTTCCATGACGGTCTGCAGTGCGGCTATGATGTGAGCTTCTTCTACCTTGTGCATGGATGTGCTGTTGTTGAAATGATCGTGGAAAATCTTCCCCGGGCGTTTATCGGGGCGGCTTTACTTCGCCATGAACCGGAGCGATACCGGTACCCCTTCGAGACTGAACGCTTCACGGAGCTTCTTTTCGAGAAACTTCCTGAAATTGCTCTGCACAAGCTCAGGATTATTGCAGAAAAATGCAAATACCGGCCACGGTGCTTCGATCTGGGTCATGTACTTGATTTTCAGCTCCCTTCCCGACTTCGTGGACGGATGCCTGGTGGCGAGCGCTTCCTCCAGAAACCGGTTCAGCGCGCTGGTGCTGATTTTCCGGGATCGGTTCTGACTGATCTGTGCAGCGGCATCGACGGCCCGGTAGAGATTCTTTTTCGTCATGGCCGAAATGAACAGCACCGGTATCCAGGAAAGGTTGCCCATGTGTGAGCGCAGCGTGTCCTCGTAGATTTTGCTGGTTTTCGAATCCTTTTCGATGAGATCCCACTTGTTGACCAGAAGCAGGACGCCCCGTTTCCGTTCCGCAGCCATGTTGATGATTTTCAGGTCCTGTTTTTCGATGCCCTGGCGTGCATCGAGCAGCACCATGGTGACACTGCACCGTTCAATGGCCTTTTCGGTACGCAGGGAGCTGTAGAACTCGATACCCGCATCAATTTTCGTGCGTTTTCTCAGGCCCGCCGTATCGATCAGCACGAACTCCTGCTGTTTGCGTACGAAACGGCTGTCGATAGCGTCTCGCGTGGTCCCGGGAATATCCGACACGATCTGCCGGTTTGTGCCAAGGAGGGCGTTGACGAAACTCGACTTGCCGACATTGGGCCGTCCGACCACAGCGAGCTTAATGGCAGGATCCTCGTCATCGCCGTTTCCTTCATGTGCAGGAAGGGCCTCAAGAATATCGTCGAGCATGTCGGCCACACCGCTGCCGTCGCGTGCCGAAAGAAAATAGGGGCGGGTGAAGCCCGTGCTGACGAACGATTCGGCATCGATGGCGAGCTGTGGGCTTTCAACCTTGTTGACAGCGAAGAACAGCTGTTTCTGGCCGAAATTCCGCTGCAGCATCCTGCTTATTTCCAGGTCTTCGTAGGTAAGGCCCGAACGCACATCGGTCAGGAATACCACGCAGTCAGCATCGCGGATAGCCGTCACGGTCTGCTCGAGCATGGCCATGCTGATCACGTCGCCCTCCATGCAGTAACCGCCGGTATCCATCAGGAGAAACTGTTTTCCCTGCCACTCACCCGGCATGATGTGCCGGTCGCGGGTCACCCCGGGGGTGCTGTCAACGATGGCGGTTTTCTGGCGGAGAATTCTGTTGAAGAGGGTCGATTTCCCCACATTCGGACGGCCTACCAGAGCGATTAACGGCTTCATACGCGATACGGACGGATCATGTGCGGCGGCCTTTGCGCCGACGCCTGAAATTCAGTAAGAGAGTACGGGTATAATTTGTAGAATTAAATGAAATAATTTACATTGCTAAACTTTATTTTTCGGAAAAGATCCAGTTAATCCATTGTACAGCATGAGCAAGACGTTAAGTTTCAAAACATATTCGGCAAAGCCTGCGGAAGTTGATCGGAAGTGGTATATCGTTGATGCCGAAGGCCAGGTTCTCGGAAGAATGGCGGCTGAAATCGCCAGGGTTCTCAGGGGCAAACACAAGGCGCAGTTCACTCCGCACATCGATACCGGAGACTTCATTATCGTGACCAATGCGGAGAAGGTGGCGCTCAGCGGCAAGAAAGTGGAGTACAAATCCTATTTCCACCACTCTCACTATCCGGGTGGAGTGAAGATCGATCATGTCAAGGATCTTCTGAAGAAAAAGCCGGAAAAAGTCATTGAGCACGCAGTGTGGGGAATGCTCCCGCATAACAACCTCGGTCGCCAGCTGTTCAAGAAACTCAAGGTCTATGCCGGTTCGGAGCATCCGCACGCTGCGCAGTGCCCCGCTGAACTGAAAGTTAACTAAACACCATAACAAAGAGGAATGAAAGAGGTTATCGATACCGTAGGACGCCGTAAAACCTCGGTGGCAAGAGTGTTCATGACTCCGGGAAAAGGCCGGATCATCATCAACAAGCTCCCGGTGGAAGAGTATTTCAAGGATGAGGTGAAGCGCAGCAAGGCTCTCAGGCCGCTTGCCCTGACCGAAAAGACAGAAGAGTTCGATATCAAGGTGAATGTTCAGGGAGGCGGGCTCAGCGGCCAGACCGGAGCGGTCAGTCTTGCCATTGCCCGCGCGCTTACCGAGTTCGACGAAACGGTCCGTCCGGCCCTGAAAACCGAGAAACTGCTCACCAGGGATCCCCGTATGGTCGAGCGGAAGAAGTTCGGACGCAAGAAGGCCCGCAAACGCTTCCAGTTCTCCAAACGCTGATTTTTACGTTTTTTATATTTTCAGTTCAGTAAACATCCCGCATACCGTGCCATTCCGGAGCAGTTCCGGATAAGGCACTGCGGAAGTGTCCGGTGCCTCGGGGTACCGGATCCCGCAGTGTAACGGCACGGTAGAGGTTCCAACTAAAACAACAGGAAGACAGCCATGTCACAGCAGTTTCAGCTTGAAGATATGCTCCGGGCAGGAGTGCACTTCGGCCACCTCGCCCGCCGCTGGTGCCCGAAAATGAAACCCTACATCTTCATGGAGAAAAACGGTGTTCACATCATCGACCTCCAGAAAACCGTCGTCCTCGCCGACGAGGCGCTCAGGGCCCTTGAAGCCATCGCTTCAACCGGCCGTGAAATCATGTTCGTCGGCACGAAAAAACAGGCAAAGCACATCATCGCCGAAGAGGCTGAACGTGCAGGTATGCCTTACGTTTGCGAGCGGTGGCTCGGCGGCATGCTGACCAACTTTTCGACCATCCGCCAGAGCATCCGCCGCATGAATGCCATCGACCGGATGGAGACCGACGGCACCTTCGACATGATCACCAAGAAAGAACGTCTCATGCTTGCCCGCGAGCGCGAGAAGCTCATGAGGATTCTTGGCGGCATCGCCACCATGAACCGGCTTCCCGCCGCACTGTTCGTGGTCGATATCAAGAAAGAGCATATCGCTATCAAGGAAGCCCGTTCGCTCGGCATTCCCATCTTCGCAATGGTTGATACCAACTGCGATCCCGAAACCGTGGACTACGTCATTCCCGCCAACGACGACGCCATCCGTTCCATCAAGCTGATGGTCAAGGCAGCCGCCGATACGGTCGTCAACGCCCGTGCGCTGAAGGTCGAGCAGGAAGTGCTTGCCGGCATGGACTCGGAGGAGGGACCCGAAGAGGAGGAAGGCGAGGAGATCGCTGAATAGGCGTTGCCGCAGAGCATATTGCATCATTATCAAAACAACAGTAGCGAATTTTCCAATGAGTCAGATTTCAGCCAAAGACGTCAAAGACCTGAGAGATATTACCGGTGTAGGCATGATGGACTGCAAGAAAGCCCTTGAGGAGACCGGTGGAGACATGCAGAAAGCTATCGAATATCTTCGCAAGAAAGGCGCAGCCCTTGCCGCAAAGAGGGCGGAAAAGGATGCCCGTGAAGGCATGGTAGCCATCAGGCTTTCGGAAGACCGCAGGTCGGGTGTCATTCTCGAACTCAACTGCGAAACCGATTTCGTGGCTCGCGGCGACGTGTTCACCGGATTTGCCCGTGCGCTTGCCTCGCTTGCCCTTCAGAGTGGTGCCTCAACGCCCGAAGCCCTGCTGGCGCTTACGCTTGGACAGGAGTATGGCGGTGAGAAGGTTGAAGACGCCATGAAAACCATGACCGGCCGTCTCGGTGAAAAGATTGAGCTGAAGAGGTTTGCGCTTTGCCAGGCTCCCGACGGAGTGGTTGAATCCTACGTGCACCCCGGTTCGCAGCTCGGTTCTCTCGTTCAATTCGTCACCGACAAGCCGGACGAGGCACGGGAGCTTGCAAAGGATCTCTCCATGCAGGTTGCCGCATCATCGCCGATCGTCGTGGACCGTTCCGCTGTTCCGGCTGAATACATCGACAAGGAGATGGAAATCTACCGTCAGCAGGCACTCGGGCAGGGTAAGCCCGAGCAGTTCGTCGACAAGATCGTGACCGGACGTCTCGAGAAGTACTATCAGGAGGTGGTGCTTACCGAGCAGAGCTTCATCAAGGACAGCAATACCAGGGTTTCCGACGTGCTGGCCGAATTCAGAAAGAAGCATCAGGCCCAGGTCGATGTTAAAGGGTTTGTCCGTTATCAGTTAGGAGAGTGAAAAAGAAAAAAGGCCTCGTTGTTCGAGGCTTTTTTTTTGACCATATTTAACGGTATCGTCAGTTCTGTCAATATCATTGCCATGGAGGAGCTATGCTGAAATACAGGCGCATCCTGCTGAAGTTGAGCGGTGAATCGCTTGCCGGTGATGATGGTTACGGCATCAATGCCGCCATGCTCGATCGCTATGCCGAGGAGATTCGCGAAGCGCGCGAGATGGGGGCCGAGATCGCTCTTGTTATCGGCGGAGGCAACATTTTCAGGGGAGTCTCGGACGCTGCGGCCAACATGGACCGTGTCCAGGCAGACTACATGGGCATGCTTGCCACGGTTATCAATTCCATTGCTTTCCAGGACGCGCTCGAGCGCAAGGGTATTTTTACCCGCCTGCAGACCGCAATCAAAATGGAGCAGATGGCCGAACCCTTCATCAGGCGCAGAGCCATACGCCATCTTGAAAAGGGACGTGTGGTGATTTTTGGGGCCGGTACCGGCAATCCCTACTTTACCACCGATACGGCAGCATCGCTCAGGGCCATCGAGATCGAGGCCGATGTGATCGTCAAGGGGACCAGGGTTGACGGTGTGTACGACTCCGATCCCGAAAAGAACCCGAAAGCCGAATTCTTCCCGGAAATATCCTACCTCGATGTCATCCGCAAGAACCTGAGGGTGATGGACATGACGGCAATCACCCTCTGCAGGGAGAATGTCCTGCCGATTGTGGTGATGAACATGAACGAGAAGGGGAATTTCACCCGTCTGCTCCGCGGCGAGGAGGTCGGCTCCCTGGTGCACGCCTAAGGCACGTCGTCGGTTTCATCTCCCAGGCCGGCCTGAAAAAGATCTTCAAGGATCTCTTTTATGGCCGGCCATTCGAACCCCCGGTTGCGCAGGAATACTTCGAGTTTTTTTTTTCTGACCGCTTCGGATCCTCCTTTCATCGAGGCGAGTTTTTTCATGCCCGCACGACGGCACAGCTCCTGGCTGTCGCACTCTTTGAGGAGGTCATCGGCTATTTCATCGGGAACTCCTTTTCGCATCAGTTCATAGCGCATGACTTTGCGTCCGGCGGGTTTCCTTCTGGAAAGGGTGGCGATCAGCTCGCTTCCGAATGCCGCGTCATCGATCAGCTTTTTACTGACGAGCCGCTCCAGTGTGTCTTCCACGGTTCCTTTCCCGAATCCTTTCCGGAGCAGCTTTTCCTGAAGCTCGAACCGGCTGTGGCTGCGTCGTGCAAGCAGTTTCAGTGCATACGCCGTCGCCTTGTTTATCGCATGTTCCTCCATAGGGATTTCAGCTCTTTACCTGGTTGTATTCGGAAAACAACGGGTTTTTCGCTTATTTGCAAACCTGTTCGAAAAAAAAGTCATTTCCAGCCGCAACAGCAGCAGCATGGATCCGGTTCATCATATAGGCGACGTTGTCTGTGCAATCATCGAACGCAACGGCAGGTTTCTCATCGCGCAGCGGCCTGAAGGGAAAACGCTCGCATGCAAATGGGAGTTTCCCGGCGGAAAGCTCGACGCGGGGGAGGACGAACCTGCGGCGCTTTATCGCGAGTTGCGCGAAGAACTGGACATAACCGTTCGGATAGAACAGCGGCTCACGCCTGTTTTTCATGCCTACGAGACATTTTCACTCCGGCTTGTGCCCTTTGTCTGCTCGCTCGCATCGGGAGAACCGGTTCTGCATGAACACCGGGCGCTCGCATGGATCACGACGGGGATGATCGACGCCTACGATTTTCCCGAAGCAGATCTTCCCGTACTCGAAGAGTATCGGCAATTCCGTTCGTCAAGGACGACATGAGGGCGCTTTTACCGTCACGTTAAAACCTGTATTTTTGCATATTAAGGATTTATTCTTTCTTTTATTTCCTTTTGTTTTTGAAAACGGCTTCCCGGCGTTTCCGGCGGCCTCTATGCGGAGGGTTTTGTGGCAAGTTCAGAACATGCATCGGTTCGCGATGTTTTCAGCATGCCGGTCATCGTGGCCGCGCTTGGCTACTTTGTCGATATTTACGATCTCGTCCTGTTCAGTATCGTCCGGGTGCCCAGCCTGAAGGAACTCGGTATCGACGGGCAGTCGCTTATCGACGACGGGGTGTTCCTGCTCAACATGCAGATGATCGGCATGTTGCTTGGCGGCATTCTCTGGGGATGGCTCGGTGACAAAAAAGGACGGCTGAAAATCATGTTCGCCTCCATTCTCATGTACTCGGTTGCCAATATCGCCAACGGATTGGTGACCTCATTGCCTGCATACGGCCTCTTGCGTTTCATTGCCGGTGTCGGTCTTGCCGGGGAACTCGGCGCAGGCATCACGCTGGTGTCCGAAATCCTGCACACTCGTATCCGTGGCTACGGCACCATGCTTGTTGCCTCGATCGGCGTTTCCGGCGCGATTCTTGCCAATTTTGTCGCCAACACCTACGACTGGCGCACCGCGTTCTTTATCGGCGGCGGCCTCGGGCTGCTGCTGCTTCTGGCGCGATTCAGGGTTGCCGAATCGGGCATGTTTCGCACCATGGAGGAAAAAAACGCCGTCAATCGCGGCAATATGCTGGCGCTATTCACCGACCGCAACCGGTTTTTCCGTTATCTGAATTCGATCCTGATCGGGGTGCCCATCTGGTTCGTGGTGGGCGTGCTCATCACCTTTTCACCTGAATTCGCCATCGATCTCGGCATCGAGGAGCCGGTTTCCGCCGGCAATGCCGTCATGTTCTGTTATCTCGGTCTGGTGTTCGGAGACCTGTCGAGCGGTCTGATGAGCCAGTTCCTGAAGAGCAGAAAAAAAGCCGTGCTGCTCTTCATGACGATGACCGTCGCTGCCGTGGCGCTCTATTTCCTGCAGGGGAGCAGTTCGGCGTCGTTTTTTTATGGCGTCTGCACTCTGCTCGGCTTTGCCGGAGGCTACTGGGCCATCTTCATCACCATTGCCGCCGAACAGTTCGGTACCAATCTGCGTGCGACGGTCGCCACTACCGTGCCCAATCTCGTGCGCGGCATGGTGGTGCCCATCACCATGCTTTTCCAGTTCAGCCGCGGCTTGATCGGCTTGCGTTACGGAGCGCTTCTGGTAGGGGCTGTCTGTGTCATCGCAGCCTTCCTCTCACTTGCCGCGATCGAGGAGACCTTTGACAAGGATCTCGATTATTACGAGGAGTTTCTCTGAGCCGGACGGCTCCTCCGGATTTTTTAACCGGTAATCAATCGCATGTCTACCGCGAAACAGAGCTACAATTTCCAGAAAGTCATCGCAATTACCGGTGTACTGCTGCTGGTCGTCAAGTTTGCTGCATGGTACATGACCCGGTCGGTGGCGATCCTGACCGATGCGCTCGAAAGCATTGTCAATGTCTCAAGCGGCTTCATCGGTCTCTACAGCCTCTCTATTTCAGCAAAACCGCGCGACAGCAGCCATCCCTACGGCCACGGCAAGGTGGAGTTCATCTCGGCGGCTGTTGAAGGCACCCTGATTACCGTTGCAGGTTTGCTCATCATCAACGAAGCGGTTGATAACCTGCTGCATCCGAAGATGCTCGGAAAGCTCGATTACGGTATTCTGCTGGTCGGCATTACCGCTTTGGCGAACTGGCTTGTCGGTTCTCTTGCCGTGCACAAAGGCAAAAAAAACAGCTCACCGGCTCTCGTGGCCAGCGGAAAGCATCTCCAGTCGGACACCTGGTCGACCATAGGCATCATCGCAGGCCTCGGCCTGCTCGCCCTGACCGGCATGGCATGGCTCGACAGCGCTGTAGCCCTGGTGTTTGCCGTGGTGATTCTTGTTACCGGATATCGCATCCTGCGCAGTTCGCTCGGGGGCATCATGGATGAAGCCGACAGCGAACTGCTCGAAAAGATTGTCACCCTGCTGCAGGTAAGCCGCAGGGAAAACTGGATCGATCTGCATAATCTCAGAATCATCAAGTATGGCAGTGTGCTGCATCTCGACTGCCATCTTACCGTGCCGTGGTATCTCACTGTTCGCGAAGCCCGGAAAGAGATCAACAAACTGCAGCGTCTGATCCGGCAACATTTCGGGGAAAGCGTCGAACTGTTCGTGCATACCGATGCCTGCCTCAGGTTCTCGTGCAGTATCTGCATGAAACAGGAGTGCGCGGTGCGCCAGGGAGATTTCGAGCAGGCTGTTGAATGGACGGTCCGGAACATATCGAGGGACTGCATGCACAAGATCGATGCTGCAGAACAAGGTTAACCGTGCACAAGCATGAGGGCAGAACAGTTTTCTGAACGGATAAACACATGGATACGGGGTGAATTATGGAAACCGTGCTTGTAACCGGAGCCTCGGGGTTCATCGGATCACATCTTGTCAGACGCTGCCTGAAGGAGGGGTATCATGTTACCGCTCTGGTCAGGAGAGGAAATGTTGTTGCATCGCGTTTACGGGCACAGGGAGTTACGGTTGTCGATGGCGATATCCGCGATGCCGGGGCAGTTGGCAGGGCCGTAGCGGGGTGCGACATTGTGTTTCATGCAGCAGCGATGACGTCCGACTGGGGTGACCCGCAGGATTTCATCGATATCAATGTCGGCGGAACCAGAAATATTGCCGATGCGGCTTTGACGCATGACGTCAGGCGGTTTGTTCACCTGAGCAGCTTCCAATCGTTCGATCATGTCAGAAACGAGCGGGTTGACGAACAGACGCCCTATTTCATCAGGAACCAGTCCTATCCGGATACGAAGATAGCTGCGAACAGGATTGTTCGTGGATATGCCGCTAAAGGGCTTGTAACATCCATGGTCTATCCTGTCTGGGTATACGGTCCTGAAGACCGTACTCTTTTTCCTCTCATTGCCGATGCCATCAGGAAAGGGCTGATCTTCTACTGGGCACGGAATGCCCGCATGAGTCTGGTATATATCGACAACCTCATCGACCTGCTGCTGCTTGCGGCAACGCATCCGGGAGCAGCGGGAGAGGAGTTTCTCTGCTGTGACGGTGAAGATCTGACTTTCGAAGCGTTCTGTGAGCGTCTTGCTGCAGGCATTCATGCCCCTCCTCCGTATATCCGCATACCGCTCGGAGCGGCATACCTGCTTGCATCACTGATGGAAACGGCTGGTCGTCTCACCGGAAGCGAAAAACGGCCGATGCTGACCCGCCAGTCGGTTACCATTCTCACTTCCCGGGCACTTGTCGATACCTCGAAAGCCCGCAACCTGCTCGGATGGAGTCCGAAGGTGCCGATGGAGGAGGGTTTCCGAAAAACCCTCGACTGGCTGAACGGTATCGATCCGGCCAAGTGGAAAACAAAGTGAGGGAGTCAACCGGCATGGAACCCGACCGTGACCTTTTTTTCGATCACGCACGGCGCGCCCTCTTCAACGGAAGGTTCCGGCAGAGCCAGGTCGACGGGCTTAACCTGTTGCCCGACTCCTGGTGGATTCTCCTTCCCGGCAGGGACCAGCGTTGGCTGGCCTACGCGCGGGCCACCGTGCACTACGAGGTCGATCGCACCATGCAGCCGATACGCGAGCGCGGTTCGGAGGTCTATTTCACAATAATTACAACATCGAGGGTGACAACCCGAAAAAAGCACGGCAGCTCGGCAACATCCTTCCCGGCGACGGCGCACGTTTCTGCGGTCGGGGCTTCGTGCAGCTTACCGGGCGGTGCAACTACGAGGAGTGGTCATTGCGCCTCGGTATCGATCTTGCGGGCAATTCCGATCTCGCGCTTGAAAGCAGCATTGCAGCAGCCATCCTCTTCGAAGGCATGCGGCTCGGCACCTTCACCGGCAAGCGGTTCGCGGACTACCTCAACGCGGAAAAAACCGACTGGGTAAATGCCCGCCGCATCGTCAACCGCCTCGACAAGGCCAATCTCATCGCGGGTTTCGCCCGCAACTACCACAATGCGGTGCTCACGGGGAGCAAGGCGCTTTAAGGTTTGTCCCGTGATGATATCCTTCCGGGAGGTGATGTAAAACCTGCCTGTGGAGACAGGGGGGGGAAATTGTATGGGTTCATACATGCTCTTTCCTGTTCCGGATGTCGTTGATCAGCTCCATCTGGATCTCCTGGATCTCGACGAGACGCTCCCACTGGCGGGAGAGCAGGTGGTCCACTTTCTGATGGAGCTGGCGGATTTCAAGTTCGGCTTTCAGGTTTACCTGGTAGTCGTGGATCGCCCTGGCTCGGTCACGTGCTTCCTGCCGGTTCTGGCTCATCATGATGAGCGGCGCCTGTATGGCGGCCAGCGAGGAGAGTACGAGGTTGAGCAGGATGAACGGGTAGGGGTCGAAAGGCCTGGCAACGAGCAGCCAAGAGTTCAGGCCCATCCAGAGGAAAAGGAACAGCCCGAAGATCATGATGAACGACCAGCTTCCGCCGAACGAGGCTATTTTGTCGGCAAGGCGCTGGCCGAAGGTCAGTTCGGCATCGAAGTCGATGTCGGGATTTTTCGAGAGCACTTCCTGTTCCTGCATCGCCTTGAGCACGTCATGGTCGAGTCGGGTGATCTCTCCCTTTTCGGTCTCGAGTATCTGCTGGATGTATCGGTACTGGAACTGCTGAAGGTCGTCGAGGCATATCCACCCGTTTTCATCCCAGACACCGGTTTCCTTCCTGATCAGTTCGGATATCGCGGGCCGAACGGTAAATGCCCTGCGGAGCCTCGAACGTTGCGTTGTTCCGCAGACCTGGCAGGAGCCGGCATGTGTTTCGTGTGAGGGTTCAGTTGCGGCTGCTTTCATGACTTTCCATCTCGATTTTCAGGAATCGGCCGGTATGGGAGTGTTCCAGTTTCGCGATATCGGCAGGCGTGCCTTCGGCGATCAGCTTCCCCCCGCCGTTGCCGCCTTCAGGGCCAAGGTCGATAATCCAGTCGCTGTTTTTGATGATGTCGAGGTTGTGCTCGATGATGATGACCGTATTGCCTTTGTCCACAAGTTTGCGCAGCACTTCGAGCAGGTGCTGGATATCCTGGAAGTGCAAGCCGGTGGTCGGTTCGTCAAGGATGTACAGTGTCTTGCCGGTCTGTATTTTTGCGAGTTCCGCGGAAAGTTTGATGCGCTGCGCTTCTCCTCCCGAGAGCAGGGGAGAGGGCTGGCCGAGCTTGAGATAGCCGAGTCCGACGCTTTGCATGGTCGAAAGGATGCGACGGATGCGGGGAAAGTCCTCGAAGAAGCCCGAAGCCTCCTCGATGGGCATTTCAAGCACGTCGGCGATTGATTTGCCCTTGTATTTGACCTGCAGGGTTTCGCGGTTGTAACGCTGACCCTTGCAGCTTTCGCATGGCACGTAAACGTCGGGCAGGAAATTCATCTCGATTTTTACGGTACCGGCACCCTGACAGACTTCGCACCGCCCGCCCTTGACGTTGAAACTGAACCGTCCGGCCTTGTAGCCGCGTATCTGGGCTTCGGGCAGACGGGTGAAGAAGTCGCGGATGAAGGTGAACGCCCCCGTATAGGTTGCCGGGTTGGAGCGCGGGGTACGACCGATAGGGGTCTGGTCGACGTTTACCACCTTGTCAACGAGCTCCATGCCTTCAATACCGCTGCATGGCTGGCTGATGAGCTTCGATCGGTAGAAGTGTCGTGCCAGCACCGGGTAGAGTGTTTCGTTGACGAGGGTTGACTTGCCGGAGCCGCTTACCCCGGTTACGCTGATGAGGGAGCCAAGCGGGAACCGCACGTCGATGTTCTGCAGGTTGTTTCCGCGGGCCCCCCTCAGAGTGATATACTGCGGCTTTTCCTGGTTGCCCTGTTGTTCCGGATTGCAAGAAACGGTTTTCCGTCCTGTCAGGTAAGCTGCGGTCAGGGAGCCATGATCGAGCTGCGCAGCAGGACCTTTGGCTACGATTTCACCCCCGTATTCACCGGCTCCCGGACCGAGGTCGATGATTTCGTCTGCCATGAGCATGGTGTCCTTGTCGTGTTCCACCACGAGCACCGTGTTGCCGATGTCGCGGAGCTGCTGCAGCGAGTCGATCAGCTTGTGATTGTCGCGCTGATGCAGGCCGATGCTGGGCTCGTCAAGGATGTAAAGCACCCCGCTCAGGCGGGAGCCGAGCTGCGATGCAAGACGGATGCGCTGCGCTTCACCTCCCGAGAGCGTGCGTGCGCTCCGAACGAGTGTGAGGTAGCCGAGTCCTACATCAAGCAGGAATTCAAGCCGTCTGCTTATTTCGTGCAGCACCGGAGTGGCTACAAGCAGCTCCCGTGTCGTCAGGGAGGATGGGAGATTCCTGAAAAAGTCGAGTGATTCGGGGAGAGGGAGCGACTCGGCTTCGGCGATGTTCAGTCCGTTTACTTTGACGTGCAGGCTTTCCTGCCGCAGCCGGGCCCCCCTGCAGACCGGGCAGGGCTGGTGCACCATGAAGCTTTCCGCCCATTCGCGCATTCTGGAGGAACTGCTGTTATGGAGCATCTCCTGCACATAGGGAACGGCGCCCTGGAAAATCTGCGGATAGCTGTGCTCCTTGCCGGCGTATGCATAAGTGACATCGAAGGTGCGGCTTCCGGAGCCCAGCAGCAGGATGTCGAGCGCCTTCGGGGGAATCTCTGCAACCGGTGTGTCGAGCGTGAAGCGGAACTCTCTGGCAATGGCCTTGACGATCTGCCAGAGGTTGCGCTTTCCCGGTTTGCCGAACGGTTCGATTGCTCCCTGGTTCAGCGAAATTGCCGGATCGGGCACCATCAGGTCGGCAGAGAGCTGCATCAGCTCACCGAGGCCGTTGCACTCCGGGCATGCCCCGTAAGGCGAGTTGAAGCTGAAATGGTTCGGGGCGAGCGTATCGACCGGCACGGATCCATCCGAGCAAGCGTACTGCGTGCTGAAGAAGAGCTCCCGGCCTTCGCCGCCAAGCGGCAGGCAGATCACCGCCGACCGGTGTTCCGAAATGCCGATGGCCATGCCGACAGCCTGTTGCAGCCGTTCGGTATCTCCCTGGCCGATCACGAGTCGGTCGATCACCAGTTCGATGGTATGGGTCTTGTACCGTTCGAGCTGCATGTTTTTTTCCATCTCCCGTTCCTCTCCGTCGATGCGCACCCGAAGAAAGCCTTTCTGCAGCAGCCGCTCGAACAGCTCCCGGTAGTGCCCTTTGCGCCCCGTGACGACTGGAGAGAGGATGCTCACCTTCGTGCCTTCGGGCAGCGAAAGAATGGTTTCGACAATGCTCTCCGGCGACTGTTTCTGCAGCATCTGTCCTGTAACCGGATCATGGCGCCTGCCGGCTTTTGCGTAAAGCAGGCGGATGAAGTCGTGGATTTCCGTAATGGTGCCCACGGTCGAGCGGGGTGATCGGCTGGTGCTTTTCTGGTCGATGGCGATGACCGGGGAGAGTCCCTCGATGAAATCCACGTCGGGCCGTTCGATATTGCCGATGAACTGCCGGGCATAGGGCGAAAGCGTCTCCATGAAGCGCCGCTGGCCTTCGGCGAAGATGGTGTCGAAGGCGAGACTGGACTTTCCCGATCCCGAAATGCCGGTGATTACCACAAACCGGTTGCGGGGAATATCAAGAGAGATGTTCTTGAGATTGTGAACCCGGGCTCCCCTTATGGCAATATGGCTGAATTCCATGGTTTGTTCGGCACTTCTGTCGGAAAAAAATCTCGGTATTTCATTATAGCGATTTGGCGGTTAAATCCCTGTTCGGGAAGCGAGCTTTACGCCATCAACCGGGAATAACGGTCTTCCGATAATGATGGTTTCCCTCTCTTCGGGGAATTTTGTGAAATCGCGTGCAGTCGCTCCGTTTCCCCCAGCGGGGTGTTGTCCGGCGTTAACCTGCCCGCAAACCCGGCTGATGATACCTGCAACGGCAACGAGGTGTTTGCCGAGGGGGTGGCATGTCTTTCAAGCCGAAGGAAGAAAAGCAGGAAGAGGAAGAACGGATAATACCCGGTTCATCTCGCTTGAAAACCGGAAAAGGCGGCTTTCGAGGCCGCCTTTTCCCGGTTATCTGGAGGGAGCGCAGGGGTTCATCCCTGCAGCGCCGCCCTTGCTGCAGCGAGTCGTGCGATGGGCACTCGGAAGGGGCTGCAGGAGACGTAGTTCAGACCGGTTTTGTGGCAGAATTCAACCGTTGCCGGATCGCCGCCGTGTTCGCCGCAGATGCCGAGCTTCAGGTCGGGTTTCACCGAAAGGCCCTCCTTTGCCGACATGCCGAGAAGGCGTCCGACACCCTCGATGTCGATGGACTCGAAGGGGTTGCGCGGGAAGATGTCCTGCTGCTGGTAGATCGGAAGGAACTGTCCTGAATCGTCCCGGCTCATGCCGAGGCCCATCTGGGTGAGGTCGTTGGTGCCGTAGCTGAAGAAGTCTGCGGCTCTTGCGATCCCTGCCGAGGTGATAGCTGCCCTCGGCACCTCGATCATGGTGCCGACGAGATAGCTGATGCCGATACCCTGTTCGGCGATCACGCTCCTTGCGGTTTTGTGGATGATCTCCGCAGTGAGTTCGAGTTCTCTGACGGTTGAAACCAGCGGCACCATGATTTCCGGTACTACCTCGTGGCCCTCCTTTTTCAGGCGGCAGGCGGCTTCGATGATGGCGCGCACCTGCATGACGGGTATTTCCGGGTGCAGAATGCCGAGACGGCAGCCGCGCAGGCCGAGCATGGGGTTGAATTCGTGCAGGTCGCCGATCCGCTCCTTTATGGCGGATACCGGCTTGTCGATTTTAGCGGCAAGATCGGCGATTTCGACATCGGTGTGCGGCAGGAACTCGTGCAGCGGAGGATCGAGCAGCCTGATGGTGACAGGCCTGGATCCCATGACCTTGAAGAGGCCGTAGAAGTCGTCGCGCTGGTAGGGGAGCAGTTTGCCGAGCGCGGTTTTGCGACCTTCGATGTCGTCGGCCAGAATCATCTCGCGCATGGCGTCGATTCGCTCGCCGCCGAAGAACATGTGTTCGGTGCGGCAGAGCCCGATACCTTCGGCACCGAACGTGACAGCGATTTCAGCCTGGTCCGGCTGGTCGGCGTTGGTGCGGATTCCGAGCTTGCGGTAGCGGTCGGACCACTCCATGAGCTGGTTGTAGATTGCCCAGGTCGCCGCGTTTTCAGGTTTCAGGGTCTTGTCAATCAGCACCTCTATGATTTCGGAGTTTTTCGTGGGGACCTCTCCGGCGATCACCTCGCCGGTGCTGCCGTCGATTGAAAGACAGTCGCCTTCGCGGAGCACCAGGCTGCTTCCTTCGACATGCATTTCACCTTTCTGGTAGTCGATACAAAGCGCCCCGCACCCTGCCACGCACACCTTGCCCATCTGGCGGGCTACAAGGGCTGCATGGGAGGTCATGCCGCCCCGTTCGGTCAGGATGCCTTCCGAAACCGCCATGCCCTTGATGTCTTCCGGGGAGGTTTCGATACGCACGAGAATGACCGGTTCTCCTCGTTTGGTGGCTTCAGCAGCATCGGCTGCATTGAAGTAGATACGCCCGGTGGCGGCTCCCGGACCTGCGTTGAGGCCGGTAGCGAGCAGACGCCCGTTATCGATGGCCTGCTGTTTCTCCTTCATGTCGAATACCGGCCTGAGCAGTTGGTTGAGTTGTTCGGGTTCGATACGCATGATGGCTTCTTTCTCGTCGATCAGTCCCTCGTTGAACATATCGACGGCTATTTTTATGGCGGCCACGCCGGTACGCTTTCCGACACGGCACTGCAGCATGAAGAGCTTGTTGCTTTCAATGGTGAACTCGATGTCCATCATGTCGCGGTAGTGTTTTTCGAGAATCGAACGGATATCCTCGAGCTGGGCGTAGATGCCCGGATTTTCCTGCTTGAGCTGTTCGATCTTCAGGGGTGTCCTGATCCCGGCCACCACGTCCTCGCCCTGGGCGTTCATGAGGAACTCGCCGTAGAAGATGTCATCACCGGTAGCCGCGTCGCGGGTGAAGGCAACGCCGGTTCCGCAGTCGGGTCCCATGTTGCCGAACACCATAGCCTGCACGTTGCACGCGGTGCCCCAGTAGCCGGGTATGTGGTTGAGTTTGCGGTACACGATGGCCCGTTCGTTGTTCCAGCTGTTGAAGACCGCGCCGATGGCGCCCCTGAGCTGTTCATAGGGGTCTTCGGGAAAAGCCTGTCCGGTTTTTTCAAGGATGGCGGCTTTATAGCGGCTTACGAGGTCTTTCAGGTCATCAACGGAGAAATCGGTATCGAGTTTGATGCCGAGCTCGTGCTTTTTCGCTTCGAGGATGGCTTCAAAGGGATCGACCTGTTTTTTGTCTGCAGGTTTCAGTTCGAGCACGACGTCGCCGTACATCTGGACGAAACGGCGGTAGCAGTCCCATGCGAAACGGGAATTGCCCGATTTGCGTGCAAGGCCTTCGACGGTTTCGCTGTTGAGTCCGAGGTTGAGGATCGTATCCATCATGCCGGGCATCGAGGCCCTCGATCCAGAACGAACCGATACGAGGAGCGGGTTTTCGGGATCGCCGAACTTTTTGCCCAGTTCTTCTTCGACCTTGCCGAGCGATGCCGGAATGTCCTGTTCGAACAGGTTTGCGGGGTAGGTTTTCTGGTGGTCGTAATACCAGGTGCAAACCTCGGTTGAAATGGTAAAGCCGGGAGGGACAGGGAGGCCGATATTGGCCATTTCAGCCAGATTGGCTCCTTTTCCACCGAGCAGGTTCTTCATGGATGCGTCGCCTTCGGCGGAACCGCCGGCAAAACGGTAAATGTACTGTTTTGCAATGTTCGAGGTTGTGTTGCTGTCTTGCACAAACATGGATTTCTCGTGGTGAAATTGTTATTTTTAGCTGGAAATCGGGCAAAGTGAATACGGTACGCATTCGGATGACGACACCCCATAGGGATGTAAACAATCGTAAACATGATTGTCCTTGAATATAATAACGGCGTGTGAATTTTTCATATGCCTGACAAATGGTTGTCATGGGTCTGGAACTTATCGTTATCCTGGAGCAAGTCATCCGCATTGCTGTGCCGTATGTGCTGACATCGGTCGGCGCGTCGTTTTCGGAGCGCGGGGGGGTGGTGAATCTTGCTCTTGAAGGGATGATGCTTGCCGGTGCATTCGGTGCAGCTGCAGGCCAGCACTATAGCGGTTCAGCTGCGGGTGGCATTTTTCTGGCTCTCATCGCCGGACTTGCAGTTGCACTCCTTCATGCCTTTGTAACGGTTACCATGAAGGCTGATCAGATCGTTTCCGGCATCGCCATCAACATCCTCGTGATGGGTGCTACCCGTTTTGGTTCAAGCATTGTCTTCGGGAGCGCCATGAACTCTCCGAGAATAGCCGGAATCGAGGTGTCGTCGGTTTTTCTTGACCCGCTTTTTCTTGCCGCGGTCGTTTCGGTTGTCGCCGGACAGTTCATCCTGTTCATGACACCGTTCGGCCTGCATCTGCGAGCTGTCGGCGAAAGCGCTGAAACCGCTGATTCGGCAGGCATCGGCGTCAGCTTCATGCGCTATAACGGGGTGCTCATTTCGGGTGTGCTTGCGGCTCTTGCCGGCGCCTTCCTCGCATTCCAGCAGCACTCGTTCACCGAGGGGATGACGGCCGGCAGGGGGTATATCGCGCTTGCAGCCATGATCGTCGGTAAATGGAACCCCGCAGGAGCCGCACTGGCCAGCATGCTGTTCGCTTCAGGTGAGGCGGCGGAAATGTGGCTGCAGACCGGATTAGTGCCCTCACAGCTCGTACAGTCGCTGCCTTATGTGATTACACTGTTGGTGCTTGCCGGTTTTGTCGGCAAGTCGGCAGCTCCCCGGGAAGCGGGAATACCCTACAGGAAAGCAGGCCGTTCAGAGTAGCCGCATGATATCGCCGATCAGTTTCTCGATGCCTCTGGACACTTCTCCGATGGTTGGCCCAAGCATGTATGCCGGGGTGCTCACCACGGCGCCATTCCGGCTGATCACCGTGTTTCTGACCGGACAGTCGATGTGTCGGGCTCCGAGCGCTTCAAGTGCTGAAGCCGTAGCGCTGTCGTTGCCGATGGTGAGATCAACCGCTTCGCCGCCCAGCACTTTTGCCGCTATTGCAGGCGCGATGCAGATGAAGCCGAGCGGTTTTCCTGCATCGTAGCAGTCGCGAACGGCACGGGCAACTGCAGTGTTGACCTCGCATGCCGCTCCCTTGAAAGCAAAATCGCAGAGATTCTTTGCGGCGCCGTATCCTCCCGGCAATACCAGCGCATCGAGGCTTTCAATATCGGTATCTTCAAGTGTTTCAATCGCTCCCCTGGCGATACGGGCGGACTCCACGAGCACATTACGGGTTTCGCCGGCCACGATTTCACCGGTCAGGTGGTTTACCACGTGGTGCTGCGGGATGTCGGGAGCAAGGCAGACCGCTCGGGCACCTGCCCGGTCGATGGCAAGCAGCGTCAGCACGGCCTCCTGGATTTCCGCACCGTCAAGGAAGCCGCATCCCGAAAGAATGACCCCTATATTTTTCATGGATCTGTTGTCTTGTTGATTCGTGCCGCGTTTTGGAAGGACTACAGAAAAAAGTATCATGAAGGAACGAAAAAAGCAATCTTCCGGCACTCGTACCCCTGAAAAAAGGTTTCATGCACACTGATCGATCGCGGAGTGTTTCGACTTCGCATTACATGCTCTTCTTGCTTTTCTTCCTGTTTCTGCCGGGTTGTTCTCAGCAGCGCGAAACCCTGCAGGTGACGATCGGCGAGCAGGTCTGGATGAGCCGGAACCTCGATGTCGAGCGCTACCGTAACGGCGATCCGGTGCGCCTGGCACGATGCCGCTTCGAAGGGGGAGGGGGCCTGGCGCTGGTACGGCGGCGATGCAGAAACCGGCAAGGTGTATGGAAAGCTTTACAACTGGTTTGCGGTCAACGATCCAAGGGGGCTCGCCCCCGCAGGGTGGCACGTTCCGACGGACGGGGAGTGGGAGAGGCTTGTACTGGCACTTGGCGGTGATACCGTTGCCGGAAGGGCGCTGAAGAAAGCATCCTCACGGGATGTTGCTGCAGGTTCGGCAACCGGCGGAGGGAGCGGATTCAATGCACTGCCTGCCGGCAGCCGCAACTGCCTCGGAGGATTTTTCGCGCAGGGCAGTGATGCGTTTTTCTGGTCGTCGACGTCTTCAGGAGAGTTTGAAGCCTGGAATCGCGAGATCGGCAGCAGATACGCGGGTGTGCGGCGTGTCAGCGTCAATAAAAGCATAGGGTTTTCCGTTCGCTGCCTGATGGATTGAGCGGGGCACCTCAATTTGTTTGTTCCGGAGCATGATTGCACTGTTGGGTGGTGCTCGGAATCCTGTACTCCTTGTACATTCCGGGTTCTGCGATCCATCCGCCCTGCACTCAGGCTTCTCGCGACAATGAATTAGCGGTGCCCGCAGAGGTTGGTCAGTAAATCCAGGGGATGAATTTTTTCGTTTTTTTTGCATAGCTGGTGTATTCCGGATGCCTTTCCGTCAGCCACCGCTCTTCTTTCGAGGCCTTGAAGCTGAAAAACAGGAATCCGACGCATAGCAGCAGCAGATGCGAGAGGCTGAGCGCAAAGACCGCCCATCCGAACGCCGCGAAGAGCTGGCTGCCGTAAAGCGGATGGCGCACCAGCCCGTATATGCCGTTCGTGACCAGCCGGTTGTGATCGACAGGATAGGGGAGCGGGGTGAGGAATTCCCTGATGTGGTGCGATCCAAGGCCGCCGAGCGCAAGGGCGGAAGCCCAGCAGCAGAACAGCACCGGCCAGCGCAGCAGCGCGGAATCCCGGAAATATGCGGTTTCATGCAGTTTCGGCCAGACGGGCATCAGGATGAACGCCGCCATGAGAAGGAATTGCAGCACCACAAGGTATTCGCCGCGCCCTTCTTTCTGCGGCAGTGTTTTTTTCGGAGTCAAGTCTGAAAAATTAGTTTAAAAAGTTACTTTTATGTAGATAGTATCGTTCAGGCCGGAGTAGCCTCCGGCAGCACCTTTTTTTCTTCAATACCATATCATCAGATGCTTCATGATCGTTCCCGATGAGACCCTCCTGCTTTTGATCGACATACAGGGGAAGCTTGCGCAAAGCGTGCATCGGCCTGAACAGGTCGCGCGCAATATACAAAAACTCATCAGGGCCTGCGGGATTCTCGACGTACCGGTGCTCTACACCGAGCAGTACCCAAAAGGGCTCGGCGAAACCGTCGCTCCGCTGAAGGATCTGCTCGGCGATCTTGAGCCGGTAGAGAAGATCACCTTCAGTTGCTGCGCTACCGAGGCGTTCATGCAGCGTCTCCGTTCGTTCAGCCGCAACGATATCCTCGTTGCCGGCATGGAAACCCATGTGTGCGTGTACCAGACCTGTGTTGAACTGCTCGAGTTCGGTTATAATGTGCATCTTGTCACCGATGCGGTTTCCTCAAGAACTCCGGAAAATCTCGAAATCGGTATCCGTTGCATCGAAAAGGCGGGAGGCAACCCGACCAGCACCGAGATGGCGATCTTCGAACTGCTGCGTATTGCAGAAGGGGAGCGGTTCAAGGCGATTTCGAAAATCGTCAAGGAGTAGTCTTCCGGTTTTCTTGCGTACTCAAGACGGATTGGAGCATGGCCTCGAGCGTTTCCCTTCCTTCGGTGATTTCCATGAGGATGTTCAGATAGCAGCAGCCGTGCGCGGCCAGCGTAAGGCATAGTTCCGGCATGTCCAGCAGCCGGAAATAGTCTTTTTCCGTGGTGACGGGACGGAGTCCTTTCTCTCTGGCTTCCTGCAGAATCGGCACGAGTTTTTCATGCGTATAGGGCTCGTGGTCCCTGAAAAACCGGTAAGCCCCGACCTGCAATCCCTTTTCTTTCAGGGTGTCGAGAAATCCTTCTGGAGCACCGATGCCGGCAAAGGCGTAACAGGCCTCAATACCGCGGGTTCCGTCCTGCAGCAGGGCTCCGGGAAAGGGCTTCAGCTCCCCGGCCACGGTTCTTGCACGAACGGCAGGTACCCCTTTTTTCCCAAGATCGCCGGCAATGGCATCCGCAACGGTTCGGTCGGTTATCTTGTTGAGTACGGCAAGATCGGCTCTTACGATGTTCTCTCTCGGTTCCCGCAGCCGGCCTGCGGGCAGCATTTCAGCATCGAAATACCGTTCGCCGGCATTGATGACCACGATATCGAGGTTCCGGGCAACCTGCCGGTGCTGGAATGCGTCATCGAGAATGAGCACCGATGGGCAGCGATCGCCGAAATGCCCAAGGATGAACTCCGCGCCCTGCTTCCGTTTTTCGGCAACTACCGCGATCAGTCCGGGATTTTTTGCCGCGAGCATGGCGACTTCGTCGCCGGCTTCCCGGCTGCCGAGGAGGATGTCCTTGCCGTCGGAGACAAGCCGCACCCCTTTCGTGATGCGCCCGTAACCACGCGAAAGCAGGGCAGGTTTTTCGCCGAGCGAACGGTAATAACGGATGATCCAGTCTGCAAGCGGGGTCTTTCCGGTGCCTCCGGCCGTGATGTTGCCGATGGAGACTACCGGCAGCGGGGCCTGCCACGATTTCAGCACCTTTTTTTCGAACCCGAGGTTTCTGAACTGCACGATTGCTCTGTAGAGCAGTGCGGCGGGTTTCAGCAGAAGGCGCAGCCGCTCAGTCATGGCCAAGCATTGCCGTGAGTTTGCCGCTCCAGTCACGGAGTTCTTCCTCGCTCCGGAATTCCGGTACGCTGATGTGATGGAGGATGATGCTTGCCCTGCTGAATGGCCAGGGTATTTCGAACCGGTCCCAGCTTTTGAGTTGCCATGCCCGTTGGTAACGGATGTCAGCGAACAGCAGCGGCGTGCGGCATTGCGACGCCAGGCGCACGGTGCCGTATTTGAACTCGTGTCTCGGGCCTCTGGGCCCGTCGGGCGTTATGGCGACAATGTCACCGCCCGAAAGGGTTTCGGCAGTTTCTTCCCTGACGTTCAGGCTTCCTTTCGAGCTCGATCCCCTGATCAGCGAGAAACCCAGGACAGCAAGTGTTCCGGACAGGATGTTTCCGTCTTCGGAGAGACTCACCACTGCGCTGACGCGCCGGTTTGCAAAGAGCTTCCGGGCAAGCATCCAGCCGGCCACCATTTTTCCGTGCCAGAAAGAGAAGATTGCGGACCCTTCCGGCAGGCAGGCAGTTTCAGGCCGCCAGGTCAGCGTGATCCTCAGGCTTCCGAAGAGCATCCGCAACAGCAGCGGAAGCACCCGGTGAACTATCGACAGGGGTGCACGCATCAAAAGCTGGTTACGCGATTGTTTTTTCCGGTCATCCTTCTGATTTCAGGAAAAATTTTTTAATTGTTTTTTTTGCACAACCTGATTTATATACAACCGGCATTTCCGGGAATGCCGCCGGGCGGGCTCCGTGGGTAATTTAACAATCCGGCTTGATAAACCGTATGGCTTGCCTTGCAGCCATCAGCATGAAAAAATCTGTACATGAATGTTCTGATTATCGGAAACGGAGCGCGTGAGCATGCGTTCGCCCGGGCAATTGCCGGGAGCAGCAGGGTGGAAAAGGTTTTTGTGGCCCCTGGAAACGGCGGTACCGCCTTGATGGGAGGAAACGTGGTCAACGTGCCGCTGAAAGCCCTGCAGCTTGACGAATTGCTTGAATTCGCACGTGAAAACCGTGTTCTCCTTACCGTTGTCGGTCCTGAGCAGCCGCTTGAGGCGGGCATCGTGGACCGGTTTCGCGCTGCTGGCATGAAAATCGTCGGTCCCGTGCAGGCAGCGGCGCGCCTCGAATCGAGCAAGGTGTTCGCCAAGGATTTCATGCGTCGTCACGGGATTCCCACCGCCGGATACCGTGTGTTCAGAGACCTTCCTGCTGCAAACAACTATGTTGAATCGATTTCGTCTGCGACTTTTCCTCCGCAAGTGATCAAGGCAAGCGGGCTTTGTGCCGGTAAAGGTGTCATTATCGCTTTTGATAAGGACCAGGCGCTGAAGGCAAATGGTGAATTGTTCGAAGATCGCATTTTCGGCAGTGCTGCCGACGAGGTGGTGATCGAGGATTTCCTGCATGGCCAGGAGGCAAGCGTGTTCGCCCTGACCGACGGCCGGGAGTACCGGCTCTTTCTTCCAGCCCAGGATCACAAACGCATCGGCGAGGGAGATACCGGCAAGAACACCGGCGGCATGGGAGCCTATGCTCCGGCTCCTCTTGTAACGCCGGAAGTGATGCGCAAGGTCGAGGAACGTATCATTCGGCCAACCTTGGCTGGAATGGCTGAAGAGGGAATGCCCTACACCGGGTTTCTGTATGTCGGACTCATGATCGACCGGGGGGAGCCATCGGTCGTGGAGTTCAACGCACGTCTCGGCGATCCTGAAACGCAGGTGGTGCTTCCGCTGCTGAAAAGCGACCTGTTCGACGCCCTGCTCGCCAGTGTTGAGGGCGGTCTCGGCGAGGTGCCTTTCCTGATGCATGAAGGCGCTGCGGCGACGGTGGTGATGGCTTCCGGCGGGTATCCTGATGCTTTCGAAACCGGCAAGCCGGTTGTCATCGAGCCCGGAACCGAGCAGCCGGACGAGGTGACGATCTTTCATGCGGGCACATCGCTCGATGACGGACAACTCAGAACCTGCGGAGGCAGGGTGCTTTCGGTTACGGCTCTCGGATCCACGCTGCAGGAGAGCCTCGAACGGGCCTACCGGGCGGTAGGAAGGATTCGTTTCGAGGGGGCATACTACCGCAGGGATATCGGGGCAAAGGCCCTCTAACTCCAGTTACTCCATTTCAACCGGATTCATATGAAGTTACCCCGGCGTAAATTCGAAATTATCCAGGAGCATGCATTTCGTGAAAAGCCCTATGAGTGCTGCGGTCTGCTCGCCGGCAGGAAATATGTCGATCACAGGGGCAATATCGACAATGTGGTTCATGAGATCGCTCCGTGTCGCAACAGCCTCTATTTCGGAAGGGAGAACGGTTTCGAGATCTCTTCCACCGAGTATTGCGATGTCGAGCGTGAGGCCCATACGCTCGGCTACGAGATTGTTGGTTCCTACCACTCCCATATCAACTCACCTGCCGTGCCTTCCCGAAACGATATCGATTTCGCCCGTCCCGGCCATACCATGCTGATCATCTCGCTCATCAACGGCGTACCGAAGGAGGTCACGGCCTGGCAGCGAAGGGAGTCCGGTGGATTTCACCAGGAACCGATCAGGATTATCGAGTGAAGTCGAAGCCTGAAAGGGAAAGGAAACTCTCCTGAATATTTTGTACATTACGTTCGAAAAAAAGCTTACCAATCGATTAATCCCGGGAAAAGAGTGCCAAAAAGGGAGGACATCAAGTCCATTTTAGTGATCGGAGCCGGCCCTATCGTCATAGGCCAGGCATGTGAATTTGATTATTCGGGAACGCAGGCGTGCCGGGCCCTCAAGGAGGAAGGTTACAGGGTGATTCTGGTCAACAGCAACCCTGCTACCATCATGACCGATATCGAGATGGCCGATGCCACCTACATAGAGCCGATTACTCCGGAATATGTCCGGAAAATCATTGAAAAAGAGAAGCCGGATGCGCTTCTGCCTACCATGGGAGGTCAGACCGCTCTCAATACAGCGGTCAGTCTTGCCGAATCGGGCATTCTCGAACGCAACGGCGTCGAACTGATCGGCGCCAAGCTCAGGGCTATCAGAAAAGCCGAGAACCGCGAGTTCTTCAGCGATGCCATGAAGAAAATCGGTCTCGATATGGCCAAGGGATTCTTCGTGCGCAACGAAAAGGAGGCCAGGGAAGCTCTCGAGGAGATCGGATTGCCGATCGTGATCCGGCCTTCGTTCACGCTTGGCGGTACAGGCGGCGGTTTTGCCGAAACGAAAGCCGATTATTACGACGCCGTGCGAAGAGGTCTTGCTGAAAGTCCGATCAGCGAAGTGCTCGTCGAGGAGTGCCTGCTTGGCTGGAAAGAGTTCGAACTCGAGGTTATCCGTGATCTTGCCGACAATGTCATCATCGTCTGCTCCATCGAGAATGTCGATCCCATGGGTGTGCATACCGGCGACAGCATTACCGTGGCTCCTGCCCAGACGCTTACCGACCGTCAGTACCAGGTGCTCAGGGATGCCTCGATCCGCATTATCCGTGAAATCGGCGTGGAGACCGGGGGCAGCAACATTCAGTTCGCCATCCACCCCGAAAACGGGAGAATCGTGGTGATTGAAATGAACCCGCGTGTTTCGCGCAGCTCGGCGCTTGCCTCGAAGGCTACCGGTTTTCCCATTGCCAAGGTTGCCGCAAAACTTGCTGTGGGCTATACGCTCGACGAGATTCTCAACGATATTACCAAGTCCACGCCGGCAAGTTTCGAACCCGCCATCGACTACTGTGTCGTCAAGGTTCCCCGCTGGGATTTCGAGAAGTTCAAGAACGTCGATGCGCGTCTCGGCGTGCAGATGAAGTCAGTTGGCGAGGTGATGGCTTTCGGGCGCAACTTCCGTGAAGCACTGCAGAAATCGCTTCGCGGTCTTGAAATCGGCCGTGCAGGTCTGGGTTCCGACGGAAAGGATCTCATGAACGTCGTGGGTATGACCCAGCAGCAGAAAATGTTTGCCAAGGAGGACATTCTCGAAAAGATCAAGGTGCCGAAAGCCGACCGGATGTTTTACCTGCGTTACGCGTTCCAGGCGGGGGCGACGGTCGATGAGGTGCATCAGGCTACGAAAATCGATCCGTGGTTTCTTGACAACATCCGTCAGATCGTCGAGTTCGAAGCCGAGCTCAGGGATCTGGCTGCCGCGGAATAGACGCCGGAACCGCCGGTTTTTTATGACCTATCTTTCCAGAATACTCGATCAGAAACGCATCGAGATTGCCGAACTGAAAAAACAGCAAATCCTGCAGCGCTATGGCGATCTGCAGGGTTCCCTTGCGCCATGCCGCGATTTCAGGGCGAACCTGAAACGTTCCGGACGGGAGCTCAGACTCATTGCCGAAATCAAGAAGGCCTCTCCGTCGCGCGGGATCATCGTTCATGATTTCCATCCGGTCGAGATGGCCCGCCGTTATCTCGGCCTTGGAGCATCGGCTTTTTCGGTATTGACCGACAGGATGTTTTTCCAGGGTTCGAACGACTACCTGGAAGCGGTTAAAAAAGAGTTTTCCCTTCCAGTGCTGCGCAAGGATTTCATTATCGACGAGCACCAGATTTACGAGTCGAGGCTGATAGGCTCCGATGCCATTCTTCTGATTGTCGCTGCCCTCGACCACTCCCAGTTGCGCGATTATCTTCAGCTTGCCTCGGAAACCGGCATGGCCGCTCTTGTCGAGGTGCATGACCTTCGGGAACTCGATGCGGCTGCCGGAGCGGGCGCCGGGATCATCGGCGTCAACAACCGGAATCTGAAGGATTTCAGCATCAGTCTTCGCACCTCTACGGAACTCAGGCCCTTTTTCCCGGAGGGAGTGATCGCCGTCGCGGAAAGCGGCCTGCAAACTCCTGACGATATAGAACGGATCAGCACCGCATCATTCGATGCGGTGCTGATTGGCGAAGGACTGCATGTCAGCACCGCACTGCATGGTGTTGCCTGGCAAAAGCCTTGATGTTGCAGCTGAAACGCTGTTGAGCGACCTGATTGCCGCATTGTCCCGAAAGTTTTCGGATCAACGGTTTTCCGGCCGTACCATCCACCCTGAACCCGGGGTCGACATGACATTTTTCAGCTGTGCCTGGAATACCCCTTGAGCTTCGAGGCGGTCGCCACGGGGTCCGTGGCCTTGAAGAACGCCGTGCCGGCAATAAGCGCATCGGCACCTGCCGCCACGACATCTCCGGCATTCTCATCCGTTATCCCGCCGTCAACGGCAATCACCATGCCGGGGTTCAGTCCGTTGCGCATGGCATGCAGCCTTGCGATTTTTTCAACTGACGAGGGAATGAACTTCTGACCTCCGAAACCGGGATTGACCGACATCAGCAGCACGAGATCGAGGTCCGGCAGGATGGACTCCAGCACCGAAACCGGGGTGGCCGGATTGATTGAGACTCCGGCTTTGGCTCCGAGGCTTTTGATGTACTGTACCGTCCGGTGCAGATGCGGACAGGCCTCCTGATGGACGGTGATCTGGTGTGAACCGGCCTTGATGAAATCGGCAATGAACCTGTCGGGATCAGCAATCATCAGATGGGTGTCGATCGTCATCGACGTGCAGGCGGCTACGGCCTGGACGATGAACGGGCCGAAGGTGATGTTGGGTACGAAGACGCCGTCCATGACGTCGCAGTGCATCCAGTCTGCGCCGGCCTTTTCCGCCAGGGCGATCGATGCCCTGAGATCGGTGAAATCGGCGGATAAAATTGATGGAGCAAGAAGGGTCGTTGTTGCGGGCATTGCAGTTCAGTACTTAAGAGTGAGCAAGGCTGGTTACGAAAAGCGTTCCTAAATAATCAAAAAGCCTCTCCAATTCCAAAGTTGAAGGTATAGTCGAGAGGGTTCCATTTGAAAATTTTCCATGCCTCTTCTTCCGCCGGGTCGTGAACCTTCCAGGCGAAATCGAACCGGAACGGCCCGATAGGCGAACCGATTCGCAGGCCGATGCCGACGTCCCAGGCGAAATCGTTCAGGAGGGAGTTCACGCTGAATCCGTATGGCCCGGTCCGGTCCCAGATATTGCCGATATCGGTGAAAACGGTTATGCCCGACTGCTGTCCGAACAGCTTGAAGAACTTCCAGCGGTATTCAAGCCCAAGTTCGAGCTTGATATCAGCGCCGAAGTTCGCGGCAGCTTCACTTGCGCTGCTGCCCGGGCCAAGCGTGTTGAAGAGCCAGCCGCGCATGCTGTTGGCACCTCCCGCGAAGAACCTTCGCTCTTCGGGAGTTGCAGAAGCCTTGCCGTAAGGCATCATCCAGCCGAGGTGCAGCCGTCCGGCTATCTGCCGTTCCGGAGAAAGGTTTCTTGTAAAGGCGAGCTTTGTTTCGGTTTTGACGTACTGTGAGTAGGATGTGCCGAAAATCTGCGGATCGTTGTCGGAGAATCCTGTGTATGATTTCGTGTCGATCACCTGGTCGATAAGCCAGGCAAGGCTTCCCGACTCTTCGAGCAGCAGGTCGAGATTCCAGATGTTTTTTCCCGGAGGGGCGGTATTCAGGTTGGTATAGTTGTATCGGAGACGGAAGGTCTGGTTTACCCGTGTTTCCAGCAGGCTGTCGATTCCCGCATCGACAGCGGCGTCGTCGGCCGGATCGATGCCGATATTTCCGGCAAGGTCTGTCTTGAAAAGTTTCCTGAACCCTCTCAGCGAGTCTTTCTGCACCCATTCGAACTCGAAGAAGTCGAAGCTCAGGCGAGAGGAAGGCGTGAGCCTGGCGCTGTAGGTGCCTCTGACGAGGCCGTTCAGGCTGGAGAGCAGGATCGGCAGTTTTGCCCGCGAGTATTCGATATATGCGGAATAGACGTTGTCGGGTTTTGTCAGCACCGGCATGAGAAGACTGCTTTTCAGGCTGAATTCGTAGGGTATGAATTTATCATAGTCATCCTTGCCGAGATTGTCGAGCAGGTTGTTGCTGTAACTGGTCCGGGTGCCGAATTCAGCGGAGGTCTTGAGTTGTTCGGCTCCTCCGAAAAGATTCCGGTTTTCGTAAGCAAGCGAGGCTCCGAAAAAGAGCGATCCGTACCGGTTGTCGACAAGCAGCTTTGGTTCAATCTGGTGTTTCGGTGCAGGTTCCAGGTGTACCGTGGTATAGAGTTGCCCGTCACGGGTCGAGTCCGGACGGATGATAATGGACGAGAATATGTTGGTTTTGCCGAAATTCTGCAGGGTCTTCTGTTCGAGGCTTTCCCTGGTTGACTGGCCCGGACGGAAGGCAATGGCGCTGGTAATGAGTGCCGGGCGTATCTTCTGGGGGCCGAAAACGATACCCGAGATGCTGTCGGCTTCGAAACGCCACTCCCTCGATGTCGTATCTCTTCTTTGCGGATTGTGTACGATTGTCCGGATCGGCCCGTAAACGAGTTTTTCCGGCAGCCTGATCCTGTATCGAATGCCTGCTATGGCACCTACCGTATCGACCTTGATACGGATGCTGTCCTCATGCAAGAAGGTGTATCCCTCCTCACGGAAAAACGTCATGGTGCGGTCCCGTTCGGCGATGAGCTTTTCAACGGAGAAGCTGTCTCCTGTATTCAGGACGCGGCTCTGCAGGAACTGTGTTCTGATCTGCTCCTCGATGGTTTCGAGTCCTTCATAGGCCAGCGAGTCGATCTTCGCCTGTTCGTTTTCGGTTATCGTAACGAGAATATCGACATTGCGGTTCTTGTTCCGTAACTGTATTGATGGGTTGATGTCGGCAAAGAAATATCCCTTGTAGGTGTAAAGTTTCCTGATGATGCCGAGGTCCCGCTGGAAATCTTCCGGGTTGAAAGGTTTTCGGGATTTTCCGAAAAGGCCGAGGCCGAGAAACGAGGTCGGTTCGGAGGTGACGATGATCTGCCGGAGTTCTTCGTCGGGAACTGCAGTATTGCCGATGAACCTGATGGAGTGGACATAAGGACGGGGAGCGCCGGTTGTGTCTGGCTGGTTTTCAGGGGTCATTTCCGCGGAAAACGCGGTCGAACCCGCAAAAAAAAGGGCAATGACCAGAATCCCGGCAATTGCCCTGAAAAGAGTTTTTATAAAAAACACACTGAAAGTGGTTTGTCTCAGTTCAACATCTCTTCATCGCCATAGCAGAAATCCTCGTCAGTAGGGTAATCCGGCCATACCTCATCGATGCTTTCATAGATTTCGTCACTCTCCGGCAGATCATGCAGGTTTTCGATGACCTGCTGGGGCGCTCCCGTTCTGTTCGCATAATCGAGAAGCTCATCTTTTGTAACCGGCCATGGGGCATCTGCTATATATCGGGCGAGATCCAGATTCCAGTACATGGTGAAGCGCTTGAATTTAATCAGTTTATGAATTACTGCCGTTTTCTGACGGTTGCTTGACAGTCAGGAACTTGTCCGGATTGCTGTCGTCGAAGAAGTAGGCGGCAGGATTGACTTTAACGTTGTTCTTGTGAATCTCGTAATGCAGATGCGGCCCGGTCGAAACTCCGGTATTGCCCGAAAAGGCGATGATTTCCCCTCTCCGGACACGCTGGCCCTGACGCACAAGCGATCTGGAAAGATGGGCATAGACGGTGGTAAACCCGTATCCGTGACTCACGCGCACTTTCTGTCCGTAACTCCGGTCGTAGCCGGAGAAGGTGACGACTCCATCTCCCGTGACATGCACCTTCGTTCCCTCGGGAGCGGAGAAGTCCGTTCCGGAATGGAATATGACTCGGCTGTATACGGGATGCAGCCTCATTCCGAAGCCGCTGGTGATTCTTCCGTTGATCGGCTTGATGTTGGGAACGGATGAAAAATAGGGGCGGTTCGTTTCAACGTGCTGGTAGTTTGCGGTTTCCCCGCTCTCCTCCTGTCGCTCAATCTGCAGGATCAGATGCTCGATCATCTGTTCGGTGGAGGCAAGCAACCCTTCAGCGGAACTCATTTCTTCCGGCATTTTATCTTCAGCTTCAAGCGTGCGGAAAGCCGGAAGCGCCAGAACCAGCAACAAAACAGAGGTCAGAAGCGCCCGGCAGTTTCTGGCCGGAGCACCGGTACCGGCTGCAGCCTGCTGTCTCCTGCTGCAGCCGGCCGGGCTGAAAAACAGTGTTGATAGAAACATGCAGTGCCGGGTTGGTTGTCAGATCGGGCAAGATTTTGTTGTCCGAATAATATATAAAAACTTTTTTTTTATAAATCAACGCTCTAATGAGCCTCCAGCCAGTTTTTTCCCATGCCGGTATCGACCTCGACTGGTACGGTCTGGAGGCCGCAGTAACGGGCTGCGTCGATCATGGAGGCTTCCACGAGATCCTTCAGCTGCTCCTTTTCTCCATCAGGTGTTTCGAACAGCAGTTCGTCATGCACCTGCAGCAGCATGACCGATTGCATGCCGCTTTTCCTGATTCTTGTGCTGCAGAGGTTCATGGCGTATTTGATGATGTCTGCGGCGGTTCCCTGGATCGGTGTGTTCATGGCCGCCCTTTCGGCGGCTTTCTGGCGTATGCTGTTGCGGCTGTTCAGATCCGGCATGTAGCGGCGCCGTCCGAGCAGGGTTGATACATAGCCGTTTTTCCGTCCTTCGGCGATGATCTCCTGCAGCGCCATAAACAGTCCGGGATATTTCGATGTGTATACCTCGATGATCTCCCTTGCCTCTTTTTGCGGGATGTTCAGCCGTTTTGAGAGTCCGAACGGCTGAATGCCGTAGAGCACCCCGAAATTGACTTCCTTTGCTTTTCTTCGCATGTCGGGGGTAATATCGGCGGTGCCGAAAATGACCCTTGCGGTTGCGCTGTGGATGTCCTCCCTTCTGCGGAACGCCTCGATGAGATTTTCGTCACCTGAAATCTCCGCGGCGATGCGGAGCTCAATCTGGGAATAGTCCGCCGAAAGCATGAGGTTTTCCGGGTTCGAGGCGATGAATGCGCGCCGGATCTCCCTGCCCGAGGGCGTGCGCACAGGAATGTTCTGCAGGTTCGGATTCGACGACGAGAGCCTGCCTGTTGCGGTGATGTGCTGGTTGAACGAGGTGTGCAACTTTCCCGTTCTCGGATTGATCATTTTCGGCAGGGCGTCGATGTAGGTGGTCTTGAGCTTCTGCAGGCTGCGGTACTCCAGCAGGGCTCCGGCAACCGGGTGCAGCGGAGCAAGCTCCTCGAGCACCTCCACGTTGGTTGAGAACCCGGTTTTGGTGGCTTTCCGGGTCGGCAGGCCGAGCACGGAAAAGAGTATGTGCGCGAGCTGTTTCGGGGAATCGAGATTGAAGACCGAGCCGGTCGTTTCGTGGATGCGTTTCCTCAGTTCGTCAATCTGGGCGTTCACCTGCTCCGCTGTTCGGGCCAGATGCGGTGTATCAATGGAGATGCCGTGGTATTCCATGCATGCGAGCACTTCCACGAGCGGGAATTCAATGGTTCTGCACAGTTCCAGCAGTTCAGGATTTTCCTGCAGTCTGCTTTCGAATACCTCCTGAAGCCTGAGGGCCACGTCAGCATCCTGGCATGCATAGTCGGTGAGTGCTGCGGGAGGGACTTCGTGAATGGGTATCCGTTTTTTCCCTTCTCCGGTCAGTTCGTCATAGGTTTTTGTCCTGATCGACAGGTGGCGCTCGGCCAGGTCGTCGAGATTATGCGTTTTTTCCGGATCGAGCACATAGCTCGCCAGCATGGTGTCGAATCCTGTCGGCGAGAGATTTATACCGTGGTTTTTCAGGACGAGCAGGTCATATTTGAGGTTCTGTCCGGATTTCCGGATTTCCGGGTTTTCAAGCGCCGGTTTGAGGATGCCGAGCGTTTCGCGCACGTCGAGACCGTCTTTTCCGAAATACACGAACCACGCCTCTTTCGGCTTGAGGGAAAATGAGATGCCGGCAAGCTCGGCCTGGAATATGTCGAGGCTCGTGGTTTCGGTGTCGATTGCGAAAGCATCGGCGAGTTCGAGTTTTCCGGCAAGCATCCTGACTTCCTCGATGGTTTCGATCAGGTGATAACTGGCGCCGTCGAGGGGTGAAAGGAGCGGTTTGTCGCATTTCTGTTCCTGCGGTTCTGCCTCGGGGGTTTCCGTCTGCTGTTCTGCGGCGGTCGTCGTGATGCCCGGAAAGATCACCGGCAGGCGGGCAGCGATTTGTCTGAGCTCGAACTTTTTCAGAAACGGCATGATCCTGTCTTGCTCGGGAGTTCTGCATGCAAGGTGTTCCAGCTCAAACTCAAGATCGATATCGGAGTGAATGGTGACCAGTTGCCGGATGAGGTCGCGTTGCGGACTGAAGGTTTCCAGGCTTGCGCGGGTTTTCGGGGCGAGTTCTCCGATATGCTGGTAGATACTGTCCAGCGAGCCGTATTTCTGGAGCAGCGAAGCCGCGGTTTTCGGGCCGATCCCTTTGACGCCGGGAATGTTGTCGGAGGTGTCTCCGGTGAGGGTCAGGAGGTCGATAAATCGTTCCGGTCCGACTCCGAACTGTTCGATGATCTCCTGTTTGCCGAAGGGTTCCAGTTCGTTCTGTTTTTTCGAGGGTTTCAGCATGGTGACTCCGTCATGAACCAGCTGCGCGAGATCCTTGTCGGGTGAAACGATATAGACCCGGCATCGTTCGCCGAACTTTCTTGCTGCCGATCCGATCAGGTCATCGGCTTCGTAGCCGGGGGTTTTGATGAGCGGAATGCCGAAAGCGCCGATCATTTCGATGATTGCCTCGATCTGCACGATCAGGTCCTCGGGTGGTGCCGGACGGTTCGCCTTGTAGGGGTCGTAAAGGTTGTGGCGGAAGGTTTTTTCCCGGCTGTCGAATGCGACGGCAAGATAGTCCGGTCGCCAGGATTCGTAAATTTTCAGCAGCGCGGAAGCGAAGCCGTGCAGTGCGCCGGTAGGAACTCCCTCACGGGTTTTCATGCCGGCCTGCTGCAGCGCGAAATAGGCCCGGTAGACCAGGGCCATGCCGTCGAGCAGAAAAAGCCTGGGCTTGCCGTCCGGAGAGGATTGCGGCATGTCGGTTTTTTCCCGTTTCGACCGGGGAGCGAACATGTCGAACTGCCGGGAATCGTTCATGCAATCACCCCGTAACTGCCGAGTACCTTGAGCATCGTGGCAAACTCGCCGAGGTGGCGCAGCGCGTTTTCAACATTGTGCTCTTCCTGGTGTCCGATAAAATCAATGTAAAACAGATATTCGAACGCCTTTTTCCTGAAGGGGCGTGATTCAATCTTTGTGAGATCGATATTGCGGAGCGCGAGTGTGGCCAGCGCCTTGAAGAGCGATCCCTGCTCGTTCGGCAGGGTGAAGACGATCGATGTTTTCGGATGCGTGATATCGGGAAGCTGTTTCAGTCTCGTTGTCACGGCGTTCCGGGCATGGGCGATGCAGAAGAACCTCGTGATATTCCACTCCTCGTCGGCAAGGTTTTCCTGAAGGATTTCAAGACCGTAGAGCTCGCCTGCCCTTTTCGATGCTATGGCGAGTTTCGACGGGTCGCCTTCGGCGGCGATCATTTTCGCGCTTCCGGCGGTATCGTAAGCCACTTCGGGCTTGAGCAGTTTGTGGGTGCTGAAGAAGTTCCTGCACTGGGCAAGCGCCTGGGGGTGCGAAAGCACTTTTCCGGCCTGTTCGACCGACGAGCCCTTGAGCCCGAGAAGGCAGTGCTCCACCTTGACGAATGTCTCGGCCACAATGGCGACCGGATGCTGCAGCAGCAGATCGTAATTGTGATGGATACTGCCCCCCAGAGAGTTTTCAATGGGAATGACCGCATAGTCCGCCAGGCGGTTTTCAACCGCGGCGAACACCTCGTCGAAGGTTTCGCAGGGTTTGGGTTTGCCAAGCCTGAGCGCGGCGATTTCGCTGTACGCTCCGGGTTCCCCCTGGTAGGCGATCATCCAGTTTGTCATTCTTTGTTCTTGTAGTTAACTTGCGGCAAAGCCGGTGCTTTTGTCTTTTCCTGAATGAATATACTTATACTAATATCGAAAACGGGGATATTCCCGGAAATTTAAATCAGCGATTTTTCATCATGTCCGGACACAGTAAATGGGCTACCATCAAAAGAAAAAAAGCCGCTACCGACCAGAAAAGAGGCAATCTGTTTACCAAGCTGGTAAAGGAGATCACCATTGCCTCAAGAATGGGGGGCGGTGATCCTTCCGGAAACCCGAGACTGCGGCTGGCTATCGATACGGCACGGGCCAACTCCATGCCGATGGACAACATACAGCGGGCGATCAAGAAAGGGACAGGCGAGCTCGAAGGTGCAAGTTACGACGAGATCACCTACGAAGGTTACGGTCCGGCAGGTATCGCGCTGATCGTTGAAACTGCAACCGACAACCGTAATCGCACGGTTGCTGAAATTCGCCACATCATGAGCCGCAACAACGGCTCTCTCGGCGAGAGCGGCAGTGTCGGCTGGATGTTCCAGCGCAAGGGTTCCATCGATGTGCCGAAAAACGCTATCGGTGAGGAGGCGTTGATGGAGCTGTTGCTTGACGCAGGTCTTGATGACCTCGATACCGATGATGAAGCCTACTACACGGTGCTTACCGACATCCGCGATCTGGAAACCGCGAAAAAGGCGCTTGATGATGCAGGTATTGCCTACGAAAACGCCAGGGTCGATCTCGTTCCGGAAAACTGCATCGAGCTCGAAGCCGACGATGCGGAAAAGGTCATCAGGCTGATCGACGCGCTCGAGAACAACGATGATGTGCAGGCGGTCTACACCAACATGGAAATCAGTGAAAAGGCCATGAACAGTTTAAACGGATAGGTGCCGATGGTCGTGCTTGGGATTGATCCCGGAAGTATCTGTACAGGGTACGGGTTGATCCGCAAGGACCGAGACGGTTTTCATGTGCTTGACAGCGGCGTGATCCGCATGAGCCGCAGGAAAAGCCATGCCGAGCGGATTGGACAGGTATACCGGGAACTCGAAACGGTCATCGACGCCTGCAGGCCGACCTGTGCCGTGCTTGAAACCGTGTTTTTAAGCCGAAATGTCCAGTCGGCTCTCAAGCTCGGCCAGGTGAGGGGAGCGGTGATAGCCCTCTGCGCGAACCGGGGTCTTGAACTGACGGAATACGCACCCAGGGAGGTGAAGGCTGCCGTTACCGGAAGAGGCGCGGCCAGCAAGGAGCAGGTCGCCGGCATGGTGAACCGCATGCTGCAGGTCGCTGAAAACCCGGAAACCTACGATGTCACCGATGCACTCGGCCTTGCGCTGTGCTACATCCTGAAATCCGGAAACGGAAGCGTTCCGTCGCAGCGGACTACCGGAAAGAGAAAGAGCTGGGCGCAGTTTGTCGAATCCCGTCCGGATATGATTGTCCATTAACCAAACCATACCGCTTGTGGAAGGACATATCTTCAATCTGCCGAATTTTCTCAGTCTCCTGAGAATCATTCTGATTCCCTGGTTTCTGTATTTCTACCATTCCGGAAACTTCACGGTAGCCATCGTTCTCATGATCATCGCGGTGCTCAGCGACTGGTTTGACGGACGTGCTGCCCGCTGGACCAACGAGGTGTCCGAAATGGGCAAGATTCTCGATCCCCTTGCCGACAAGCTCTGTCTGGCAAGTGCGGCTCTGTACTTTCTCTGGATCGGAAAGCTGCCGCTCTGGTTCGTGCTGTTCGCCATTCTGCGCGATGTACTGATTTTTTCTGGTGCCGCCTATATCCGCTACCGGCACAGCGTGCTCACCACATCGCTCTGGCCCGGCAAGTGGGCAGTGGGGTTCGTTTCGATGATGTTCATTACCATGGTCTGGCCCCATCCTTTTTTCAACCGTTACCATCTTCAGGAGTTTTTCATGTATCTCTCGGTGCTCATGCTTTTCTACTCATTTGTCGAATACTGCGTGAGGTTCTACAGGATACAGAAAGGTGGCGGTGACATGCAGGCATGAACGCCGAGCCCCCGGGCAACGATTTTTCCACCTGTCAACAGGTCCCCTCATGAAAACGCCTACGCTTCTTTTTTTTCTGCTGTTTCTGATGCTGCCGGGTTTTCCCGTCCCATCCCTTGCTGCCAACGGCGGCGTCGAGGCTCTGATGATAAACGCCTGGATGAAATATCGAAAAGGGGATTTCTCCGCTGCAGCGGATGTTTATACCAGGGTGCTGAAAAGCAACCCCCGTCTTGCCGGGGCATATAACAACCGGGGACTCTGCAGGGCTGCTTCCGGGGATGCAAGCGGTGCTATCGCCGATTACAACAGGGCGCTGAAGATCGATCCTTCCATGGCGGCAGCATACAACAATCGGGGTCTTGCAAGAGCGAAAACCGGCAGGCATCGTGAAGCCATGCAGGATTACGGCGAAGCCCTCCGGATCAACGCAATGCTTCCGGAAGTGTACAACAATCTCGGGATGACGAAAAAGGCGCTTGGGGATCCTCACGGAGCGCTTGACGATTTCAACAGCGCGATCGCCATCAAGCCTTTCTATCCCGAAGCCCTTTTCAACCGGGGTCTTGTCCATCAGCAGCTTTCCGTGCACAAGGCCGCCATAAAGGACTTTACAAAGGTTATCGAGTTCAGACCGGGCTACGCGGAGCCCTATTATCACAGGGGGGTTTCGAGAGCGCTCACCAGGGACGGCAAGGGTGCGCTCGGGGATTTCTCAAAGGCGTTGTCGTTCAGCCCGCAGTATCCCGAAGCCCTTGCAGCAAGAGGTCTTGCAAGAATCAGGATCCGCGATTACAGTGGCGCCCTTGAAGATTTGACCCGGGTCATCGGCATGCAGCCCGCCAATGCCGAACTCTATTACCGGCGTGCACTGGCCAGGGTCAAGCTCCTGGATTATGCCGGCGCAGAAGCCGATTGTTCGGCAGCACTGCAAAGAAACAAAGGGTACGCCGAAGCGTATTTTCTCAGGGGAATTGTACGGGGAGAACAGGGTAACCGAGACGGCATGCTTGCCGATCTGAAAAAGGCCGCAGGTGCGGGTTACGAGCCCGCCGGGAAACTGCTCAGGAAAGAGCGCGGCAGGTAGCCGTTTTCAATCGGGCACAGCAGCAGAAAAGCCGGAAGAGATGGCGGGGGCTCTTTCCGGCTTGTTCCGTTGTTTCTCTTTCAGGTTGTTCAGAGCGCCTTGTGGCAGAACCACCAGTCGTAGCAGTCGTACTGAGAGGGGCGTTTTTTCGCGTCCTCGATGTTGTTTGCCGGCGGGATGATTACCCGGTCCTTCAGGAGGGTGTTTTCAGGCCAGTTCGCCGGTATTGCGACCTTGTTGCGGTCGGAAACCTGCAAAGCCTTGACGGCGCGAACGATTTCGTCGATGTTCCTTCCGATCTCCTGCGGGTAGTACAGGATCAGGCGCACCTTGCCTTCAGGATCACCCACAAAGACCGCACGCACGGTGTTCGAGCCCTTTCCGGGATGGAGCATGCCGAGATGCATGGCAATTCGGTCGTTTGCGGCCACGATCGGGAAGGTTATGTCGATGTCAAGGTTATCCTTGATCCACTCGACCCATTTGATGTGGGAGAACACCTGGTCAACCGACATGCCGACCAGCCTGCATCCGAGCTTGTTGAAATCCCCGATCCGCTCCTGGAAAGCATGGAACTCCGTGGTGCAGACCGGCGTGTAGTCGGCCGGATGGCTGAAGAGTACGAACCACGAGCCCTTGAGATCACCCGGGATGTTCATCGGCCCGTGTGTGGTCTGCACCTTCATTTCCGGAAAGCTGTCGCCGAGTAACGGCATGCCGGTTTCGCTGTAGTAGAACTGGTCTTCAAAATGTTCTGTCATGATATATCCCCCTTGTTTGATGATTTTACCGGTCTGTGTTTGCGTTACAGCGAGTATAATAGATATTATTCTTAAATAAGAGTAAATCCTTTTTAAGTTTTTTTAAATTCATGAATTCCTATCCGTCAAAAACGGTTATAGTTATATATTGTTAATGTGATGAAAAATGTCCTGTTTTACCGGAGACGGTCGAGACCGGACCGAACACTGTTCTGCAGGAGGTTATCGTATGGCCAGCATCAAGGTGGCTGAAGCCGCTCCGTGGGATTTTATCGGGGAGTGCAGGAGGCACGGCCTGAAAGTTACGCCGCAGCGCATGGCGATCTACTCTGCACTGAAGGGGTGCGTCGAACACCCGTCTGCGGATTTCGTGTACCGTCAGGTAAAAAAGGAGTTTCCCGGCATCTCTTTCGAGACCGTGAACCGCACCCTGCTCACCTTTGCGGCAATTGGCCTCATTTCCGTCGTTGAGTCCACCTCAGGTGTGCGCCGGTTCGATCCCGACATGAAGAGCCACCACCACCTCCACTGCATCAGGTGCGGCAGGATCATCGACATCCGGGATGAAGGGTTTGACACCATCGACGTGCCGGGGCAGCTTTCCGAAATGTACCGGATCGTCGGCAAGCGTGTGGTGCTGCACATGATCTGCCCTGACTGCCTTACACCCGAATCCTCCTTGCCGGAAACGGTTCAGGGCTGAGCCGGTTCCGGGTCCTGCTGGCGGATCAGGTGTTTCAGTCTTTCATGCACCGTACGGATAGCCCCATCGTCTTGCTGCTGCTGACGCGATACACAGCCGAATAGCTGTTGTACATCTGCCGGTACCAGGCCGAATATCCGCTGTTTTCCGTGGAAGTCCAGAAGTTGCCGTTCGAGCCGATCAGGGAAAATGTGCCGTTGCTGCTGCGGTACCCGGCGGGAAGAGCCGTGAAGCCCGTACTGTTGTCGGCTCCTGTCAGTGGCTCCCTCCACAGTACCGTTGATTTCAGTTTCGTAGCCGATGCCTTTTCTCCTCCGGTCGCATCGACCAGTTCCTGCCATTCGGCGTCCGAGGGGATGTGCCATCCTGCAGGAGCAAGCCCCCTCGGGTCGTTCACCGCAAACCAGTTGTACAGCTTTCCATAGGTGACGCCATTGCCGCTGTCGTTGGCGTACCAGCACCATGCACCGGTGGTCAGGCGCTGCCAGGCCCCTGCGTCCTGCACCTGGGGAATCTCCTCCCCGTTGCGGTAATGGGTGACGGCAAGGTTTTCCGCCATCCAGACCTGTTTGCCGACCGTCACGCTCCGCTGTACTGTTCCGGAGGTGTTTGATGCGGAGGATGCCTGCAGGGGGGGCATCAGGATTGCAAGAACGAGTAAAACCCCTGCGGCAAAGGTTAATTTGTGGGTTCTTTTCATTATGTTACAGTATTTATTTATTCTTGCGGGTGTCCGGGTAGGGCATTCCCGTGCTCTGATTTGTCTTTGTGGAAACGCAAAAGACCTATTTTTGGTTTCTCGACCGAGCCGTGTTCCGGCTTCAGGAATCCTGGCGGAGCAGCCGGAGCATTTCACTATAAACACTATCCAGCGTGGCAAGACAGCGTCATAATCGCAAACCCGGAATTTCCGGAAAAAAGAATAGCCGCCCGGCGTCCCGACAGAGTGGTGAACGGGTTCGTCCCAATGACCATATCCTTATCAATGAATTTCTGTTCAAGCGTGGCGAAAGCTCTCTTGCGGCTGAAATCGTGAACTTTCTTGCCGATCACGAAGGCGAACGGTTCCGGTCGGTCGAACTTGCCAGGGAGATGGGGTACACGGAGTCCCGTCAGCTTCCGGGTTTCTGGTATGTGCTGCACAAGCTGCAGGAGGACGGGACACTCGACAAGGACTCCAACCGCTGCTACGGCATGCAGTGTCTTGAGCCGGCAACATACGAGGATGTGCTTGAACAGACCCGGACGTTTCCCGCACCGGACAAGGAGCGTTTCAAGGTTGACCAGACCTATGCAGGCAGGCTTTCCACCCATCCGAACGGTTATGGTTTCATCGATGTCGACGGTTTCGATGATGACATCTTCATCAAGGCAGGCGACCTGAATTCCGCCATTCACGGTGACGAAGTCGAGGTTGTCGTCACCACGGTTCCGGAAACCTATGCATCCAAGTCCACGCCGCATCAGCGGTGCGAGGGCGTCGTTGTGCAGGTGGTGAACCGGAAAATGACAGCCATCGTCGGAACGCTTGTTCGCGCGAACCGGAAGTTCACTCTCAAGGCCGACGAGCGCAAGCTGCTGCCCGAGATCATGGTGCCGGTCAAGCAGGCTGCAGGCGCCAAGGATGGACAGAAAGTGCTTGTCGGAGATCTCGATTTCCGCAAGCCGGGCATCATCCAGGCAAGGGTGCTTGAAATTCTCGGTGCGGCAGGCGAGTCACAGGTTGAAGTCAGCGCCATTGCCCGAAATCATGGCATTGACGAAACCTTTGACGAAGCAATTGTCAGTCATGCTGCGTCCATCGGGGAGGGCATTACCGAAGAGGATCTCAGGGATCGTCTCGACATGCGCGACAAAACCGTCTTCACCATCGACCCCGTCGATGCGAAGGACTTCGACGATGCCCTCTCGGTCGAGCCGCTCGAAAAGGGTCTGTACCGTATAGGCGTGCACATCGCCGATGTTTCGCACTATGTGCCCGAGAACTCTCTGCTCGACCGCGAAGCCATGAAGCGTGCAACTTCGGTCTATCTTGTCGACCGGGTTATTCCCATGCTGCCTTCAAGGCTTTCCGAACAGATTTGCAGTCTCAATCCCGGTGTGGACAGAATGGCGTTCAGCGTTTTCTTCACCATGACGGAACAGGGAGAGGTCAAGGGGCACGAGTTCCACAAAAGTGTCATTCATTCGAAACGGAGGTTCACCTACGAGGATGTGCAGAAGATTCTGCAGGAGGGCCAGGGGGATTTCTCCGCTGAACTGCAGCTTCTTGAAAAGCTCAGCGTGCAGCTTCGGGAGGAACGGTTCCGGCATGGCGGGCTTGATTTTGAAACCGAGGAGGTGCGCTTCAGACTCGGCAGCAAGGGCGAACCGGTGGAGGTGATCAAGAAGGAGCGGTTATCGAGCCATCGGCTTATCGAGGAGTTCATGCTGCTGGCCAATCGGAAAGTTGCCGAGTATCTCACGAAAACCTTCCGTGGGCGGAAGAAGACTGCACAGCCGGTTATCTACCGGGTGCATGACTCGCCCCAGCAGGAGCGGGTGCTCGTATTGTCGAACTTTGTGCGCAAGATCGGCTATTCGCTCAAGCTCAACCGGGACAAGAACGGTCCGGTGGTGACGGCCAAAGCGCTTCGCCAGCTTCTGCAGCAGGTGCACGGTACGAACGTGGAGTTTCTCGTCAACGAACTGGTGCTCCGCTGCATGTCGAAAGCCATTTATACCGACGAGAATACCGGCCATTACGGGCTGGGCTTCGAGCACTATACCCATTTTACCTCGCCGATTCGCCGTTACCCCGACCTTGTAGTGCACAGGCTGCTGTTCGAGTATGAGTACCTGCGCCGCAAGAAGAAGAAAATCAGCGACAAGCGACTTGTCGATCTCCATGAAAAGATCAGGCTTGTCAGCCGGATTTCCAACGAGCGGGAAAAAAGTGCGGTTGAAGCCGAACGGGAATCCATCAAGCTGAAACAGGTGGAATACATGGCGGGTCATCTCGGCAAGGTCTATCAGGGGGTGATTTCAGGAGCGACCGAATACGGCATTTACGTCAGGATGGTCGATTTTGCCATCGAAGGTCTCGTACACATGCGCAACCTTACCGACGATTATTACGAGTACGACGAAACCACCTATTCCCTCATCGGCAAACGCCGCAAGAAACGGCTGCAGATCGGCCAGCGGGTAAAGGTGAAGGTCCATACCGTCGATATGCAGCGGCGCACCATCGACCTTGTCATCGCATAGGCTTTTTCGATGCGCGGCAATGGCCTGATTCCGCGGAATCAGGCCATTGCCGCGATCTTCAGAAAATTTGTCATAAGCGAAATTCCTGTTGCGGTGTAGTCCTCCCGGACTGTCTCGAACTGTTCCATAAGGGTCTTGCTCCCGATTTTCTGCAGGTCGGGATCGAGCCTCGACCACTCCCTCAGCATTTCAGCAGTAAGTTCGAAATGGCACTGCAGTCCATAAGCTTTGGGCCCGACCCGGACAGCCTGGTTCCTGCAATGCCTGCCGACGCCGAGCACCCTCATCGATTCTGTTATGTCCACGGTTTCCCCGTGCAGCTGGAACACACGGAACGATTCCGGCATATTCCGGAACAACGGATCTTTTTTCCCTTCGCCGGTAAGTTCCATGCAGAATGGCCTGCCTTCAGGGTCGAAAAAGCCGATCTCCCTTACAGGACTTGCCATAACCAGGCCGCCGACGGCTTTGACCATTACTTGCAGCCCGAGGCATATGCCGAGGCAGGGCATTCCGGCCTGCAGGGCTCGCCCGGCCATGTCGAGCTCCATTCGCATGGCAGGAGTGTCGTCGTCAGCGCTTTGCGGCCCTCCGAGGATGACCAGAGCGTCGCAGGCAAGCGGATCGGGAATCGTCTCGCCTCGCGAAATATCGCACACCGTATATGCGACGCAGTGCCTTTCGAGAACAGGCTCCAGCAGTCCCGGACCCTCTCTGGCAATGTTCTTGACGATCAGGATGCGTTTACCCATCGATAACGTTGTTTTCGAGCATAGTCTTTATAGCGCCGGAGGTATCGTTGAATGTCTGCCAAAGCACGGCAAGCCAGCGGTCGTTGCCCGGCCATCTGCCTTTTCTGGTGGATTCGTTTATATAACGGGTCAGAATATACAAGCGGTTCGCTCCGCAGCTTCCCGAAGAGCCTTTCAGAGTATGGATGAGCATATCGACGCTCTTTATATCGCCTGAAGAGACTGCAGAGCCGAGTCTCTCCAGGATTTCCTGCGTATCGTTAATATAGAGCCGCAGGATGCTCGTGACCAGCTCGTTGCCGCCTGTTTCAATCAGGCTGCTGATGATCGACCGGTCAAGGATTTTTTCCCCGGCGATAGTTTCCCAGAAGTTTTTCTCTTCAGGCACCTTCCGGATCTCGTTCTGCCCGAGGCTGTCCGGGTCGTTTCTGCTGGTAAGCCAGGCGGTTATCACCGATATCAGTTCATCCCTGAATACCGGTTTGCCGATATGATGGTTCATCCCTGCCGCCTTCGATCTGGCGATGTTTTCGGTATCGGTATTGCCGGTGATCGCGATGATCGGGATGGTATCGAACTTTCTGAATCGCCTGAACCGGTCTCCCTTGCGTATTTCGCGTGCTGCCTGCAGGCCGTTCATGACCGGCATTTCCATATCCATAATGATGAGATCGTAGTCCTGCAGTTCGAGACGTTCCAGAGCGACTTCGCCGTTTTCGGCCTGTCCGGTCAGGCAGCCGTAGTGCTCCAGAATCATGCTCATGAATTTCCGGCTCGTCTCGTTGTCGTCAACAAGCAGTATCCGGCATCCGGACAGGCACTCTTCCTGCTCCATGGTGGCCTGTGTGGCTTCAGAGAAGAAATGCCGCTCGAATACCTTTTTGATATCGGCTCTCCGAACCGGCTTGGACAGAACGTCGTTCATACCGCAGCGGGTGGCTCTTGGCAGCGCATCGGCAAGTGTCAGCGCGGTAATGCCGATAACCGGTACCTGCATGTAGTGGGGTGCGAGCGACGGTTCGATATTCAGCGCCGAGCGTAACCGTTTAACCGCAAGATCTCCGTCCAGCGCCGGCATCTCGAAATCCATGAAAACCAGATCGTACCGTTTTTTCGAGAGCATTTCAAGCGCCTGCTGCCCATTTTCCGCCTGGTCCGACTGGCAATTCCATTCCGAGGTGTATTTCTGCAGCAGCATCCGGTTGCTTATCTGGTCGTCGACGATGAGAATTTTTTTCTGCTTGAGAATATCCTTCTTCAACTCCTCTACGGTCTTTGAAGTATATACCGGCAATCGGATAATGAATTCCGTCCAGTGTCCCTCCTGGGAGTCGCAGGTTATGGTGCCTCCGAACGATTCGATGACCCTCCGGCAGAACGAGAGACCCAATCCGTTGCCTCCGCTTTTTCCGTAGGTGTAGAAGCGGTCAAAAATCTTTTCCCGTTTTCCGGCAGGTACGCCGGGACCGTTGTCCCTTACCCGTATCGTGTTGAATTGGTGCCCCTTTTCCGAGGTGACGATGATATTGAATCCGGGCTTGTTCCTGTAATGAAGCGCGTTCTTCAGGAGATTGAACAGCACATAGATAAAGATGTCCTTGTCACCAAAAAAATCGAACGACACTGAGCTGTTTTCCTGAACGAGTTTCCTGTCGTTCGTGTCGCTGTATCCAAAGCTCGTGATGGCGCTGTGGATGACGTTTTTAGCCGATAGCCGCTTGAAATTGTTGGTATCCATCGCTCCGTCCTGAAGGGTGGCGAGCAGGGAGTCGATGATCTTGTTCCCTCTTCTGATGGTCGCCATACTTTCGTCGATAACGTCGTGAATGTTCACCAGTCCCGAATAGCTGAGATCGAATTTCACCTCCGTCTCATGACCGGCCGGCTTGTTGGGAATGATGGATTGTACGGTGCTCATGGCGTTGGTAATCGAACTGAGGGGATTTCGCATTTCATGCGCGATACTGCCGCTCAGGCTTCTCAGAAGCGAGATTTTCGACTGGTGGGCAAGCTGCCGCTTGTGGTTGGCGATGATGCCTCCGGCAATGGAAAAGAGGAAGATCGGGATATACTCGGGGATGAAATATGCGAACGAGACTCGTCCGTCAAGAAAGAGCACCGTTGCATAGGCAGAAAGAAAGCCGAGTCCGGTCATGGTCAGGATGATCACCCAGTCGAATATGAAGAGCGTCAGCAGAAATGTTCCGGCCATGAACGACATCGCCCATATCAGTGACCACTCGTTTTTCAGCATCATGAAGCTGAAAAAATAGGGCATGACGATAAAGAGCGAAAGAAAGAAATAGACGGGGAAAAGCTCTTTTCCCCATCTCGGAAGTTCCCGGTAAAGCAGCCACGGAAGGCAGATGAATGCACACAGCAGGCGTAAGGCGAGATTTTCATAGGGCTGGGGGTACAGATAGCTCCATAGCAGGTAGTAAACCGGGTACCCGAGCGTTCCGAACAGTCCTATGACGCTCAGGTTCGGCTCGGCATGCTCGACAATACCTATGGCTTTCTGTTTCAGCTTCAGCATTGAGCAAAAAACGTTTTCACCGGGATGCTGCAAATTCAGCCGATGTTTGAGCATATTCAGGGGGTTTGTCGGTGTTCATGGGGTCAGCATTGCAGATCGTGAAAACAGGAAACAATTATTATACCGAAAAACAGGGAAAAGGGTTTCAGGCAACCTTGCATGCGCATGCTCCAGCAGAGGATTTTCCGGGACGGGAAAGGCGCTGCCTGAAAGCAAGGTGGTTATTTTATTTTTTTAGTACCTCTTTACTACGTTTTTTTTCTGTTTGGGCAACAAATCCGCAAGTTTCGCGATTACAGGAAACAGTGGTTTTCCGTAAATTTGAACTGAACCGCGGGCAAGATGCCTAATGAGTTCAGGAAATTACTTTTATAAAGGAATAGAGTGATCATTCTATGTTGTTCCCCTAACTGATAAAATAGTCATAAAAGAGGGTCTGATCAACCCGGAGGAGCAGTCTGATGAGTGGTGGTGATGCAACGATGCCAGGATTCGGCAGTAAAGACGGGCGAAAGCGGTTTGTTTTACCTCTTCCCGATTTACTCGATCAGCGGCTTTCTGCTTTCGAGGAGGAGTCCATAAAAACGCGGCGGAACGGAAAACCGCTTGTCCTCGGCAAAAAGCCCGGTCCGGACGCCATTATCCTCCAGAGCAACGATTACCTGAATGTTTCGATGCACCCGTCCATTTCGCGAGCCCAGATAGAGAAGCTTGAACAGGCAGGACGGGAGCTGGTGATGTCGGCGGTGTTTCTGCATGACGGCAGCGACAAGGCGGTGTTCGAAGCAGACATGGCGGAGTTCTCGGGCTTTGAGGGCGCGATTCTCTGCCAGTCGGGATGGGCGGCCAACGTAGGGCTCATGCAGGTTATCGCCGACAGCAACACGCCGGTCTACATCGACTTCCTGACGCACATGTCGCTGTGGGAAGGCATCAAGTCGGCAGGCGCTCCTTTTCACACCTTTCTGCACAATGATGCGGCTTACCTTGAAAAACTCATCCAGAGGCACGGACAGGGCATCATTCTCGTGGATTCGCTCTACAGCACCACGGGAGATATCGCGCCGCTTGTCGATATCATCGACATTGCGAACCGCTACAACTGCGTCTCGGTGGTTGACGAGTCACACTCCCTCGGCACCCACGGCCCGAAAGGCCGGGGTCTGGTCGCCTCGCTCGGCCTGACCGATCGGGTGCACTTCATTACCGGCAGTCTTGCCAAAGCTTTCGCTGGCCGGGCAGGCATCATTTTCTGTTCGAAACGGTTCGCTCGGTGCTATCCCTACATGGCGCATCCCGCCATTTTCAGTTCGGCGATCCTGCCTCACGAAATCGCCGGTCTCGGGGCCACACTAAAACTTATCATCGAAGGGGACGACCGTCGCAGGAAACTGCACGATAATGCCATGTTCCTGCGCGACGGTCTCCGCGACCTCGGTTACGCCATTGTCAGCGAGTCGCAGATCATTTCGCTCGAACCCGGCACGGAGCCCGAGACCGAGGTGCTTCGCGACGCGCTCGAGGATCGCAATGTGTTCGGTTCGGTGTTCTGTGCTCCGGCCACTCCGAAAAACCGCGCACTCATGCGCTTTTCGCTACACTGCGGTCTTGAAAAGAACGAACTGCAGTACGTTCTCGACGTCTGCGCGGCAATCCGCGAAGAGGCGGGCATGTGGAACTGGAAGTCCACGAAGCGAAACCTTCTTGCCGGAAAGTAGCGGTTGGGTTCAGTTCTGCTTGTGGAGCCTCTGGAGCATGCGGGCGAGCAAACCCTGCTGCTCTTTTCTTTTTACCGGCAGCCCTTCCCGTTCCCAGCCGATAATGCCGTGCTGCAGGTTCAACACGTTTTTGTAGCCGCGGCTCATGAGCATGGATGTTGCTGCAGTGCTGCGGCTTCCGCTCCTGCAGACCACGATCACCTTCCGTTTCTGCGGTATATCCCTGAAGCTGCTTTCGAACCTGCTGAGCGGCACTGCCATTACCTCCGGCACGTCGAATGCCTTGTGTTCGATTTCCCGCTCCTCGCGCACATCGACCAGCAGCGCACCTTTTCTGGTCATCGAAAAAGCTTCGGAAGGAGTGGTATGTTTGACTGTTGCCATGATAGAATTGCTTTGCTGTAAAACCTGTTTTCTGCAAGAGAGAGCTGTTTTCCGGAATGGCGTATACCTATACCCGGTATAGGTATTTATAGTACGATATTCCCTCGTGAAGAACAAGAGTCCGGGAAAGAATTTCAGGGGATGGGCTACAAACAAAAAACCCTCGCTGTTTGCAAGGGCTTTTTATTTGTGGCGGAGAGGGTGGGATTCGAACCCACGGTACACTTGCGCGCACAACGGTTTTCGAGACCGCCCGATTCAACCGCTCTCGCACCTCTCCTTGTCATGCAGAAAGAACCTCGCAGAACCGGCGCGAACAGGGCTCTGCTGAAGGGAGAGAATATAACAAAATCCCTGTTTTTTCAATCAAGGATTGTTTTATTGCACTGAAAACTTTTTAAATCGGCGCTCCATGTTCACGCCCCTCTGCTTTTCTTCCGGTCCTGAAGAGCTTTGAGGGCTGTTACAAAGTCAGGGAAAATATGTAAGTTTACCACACAGCCTTTACAGAGAGCCCCTAAGCCGTCAACAGATTATCATACAAAGAAATACGTTTTCTATCCGGTAAGTAATGGAAATAAAAACCGATCTCTATCTGGGTGATTGCCTGGATGTTCTTAAAGAGCTGCCTGATGATTCGGTGGATCTGATCTTTACGTCTCCGCCTTATGCCGATCAGCGAAAGAAAACGTATGGGGGAATTCACCCTGATCACTATGTCGCATGGTTTCTGCCGATTACCAAACAGTTGTTGAGAGTACTGAAACCAGCCGGTACCTTTGTGCTGAACATAAAGGAGAAGGTGGTAGACGGGGAGCGGAGCACCTATGTCATGGAACTTATCATTGAAATGAGACGGCAACAGGGCTGGCTCTGGACCGAAGAGTTCATCTGGCACAAGAAAAACTGTTATCCCGGAAAATGGCCGAACCGGTTCAGAGATTCCTGGGAACGGCTGATCCAGTTCAACAAGAGCAAGCAATTTGCCATGTATCAGGAAACCGTCATGGTTCCCATGGGTGACTGGGCGAAAAGCCGTTTGAAAAAACTCAGCGAAACAGACAAGACAAGGGATGAGTCGAAAGTTGGCAGCGGTTTCGGCAAAAACATTTCGAACTGGCTTGATCGGGAGCATGCCTATCCGACCAATGTCCTGCATCTGGCGACCGAGTGCAGTAACAAGAATCACAGCGCGGCATTTCCGGAAGGGCTTCCGGAGTGGTTCATCAGGCTTTTTACCAAAGAAGGAGATACCGTTCTCGATCCTTTCATGGGGTCAGGCACCACCAATGCCGTGGCAAAAAGGATGAAAAGAAACTCCATCGGAATAGAGATTCTTCCTGAATATTATGAAACGGTAAAAAAAGAACTTGAACCGGTAGAACTTTGTCTGCTTGAAAAAAAAGACCGTTATGATTCCACTATCCCTGAGCGACGTATCGACGTACGTTGAAGAAAATATCGGAACGTTTCACAGGAAACGTATTGCAAGCCTCGATGGATTAAGCCTCTCCAAAGTTCTGAAAAGAAAGAACCCTTACCTTTTCAAGGCAAAATATGTCTTGACTGCCGAACAGATAGTGAAAGGGCTTGTCGATGCCCATATTTCGTCGAACGAGGAAACCGTATTCGGACACTGGCTTGAGGGACTTGCAATCTTTATCAACGGAAAAGTGTATGGTGGCTGGAAATCCGGAATAGAAGGGATAGATCTCGAATTCGACAAGGAGGGTCAGCGGTTCATCGTGAACATCAAGTCAGGGCCAAATTGGGGAAATGCAAGCCAGATCAAGAAGATGCAGTCCGAGTTCAAAACGGCAGCCAAAACGCTTCGAACCAGTAATTCAGGATTACGTGTTGTAGCTGTCAATGGTTGCTGTTACGGAAAAGAGCGGTATGCTGATAAAGGCGATTATTTCAAGTATTGCGGCCAGCGATTCTGGGAGTTCATTTCAGGCAATCCGGAGCTGTACACCGAAATCATCGAGCCCCTTGGGCATAAGGCAAAAGAAAAAAACGATGATTTCCTGCAATCGTATTCACAGAGGATCAACAGGTTTACCCTGCAGTTCATGCAGGAATATTGCAATCCTGACGGAGTGATTGACTGGAAAAAGCTGGTCGAATTCAATTCTTCCCGAGAGTAACGAAGGCAGACCTGACGCTCATCCAGGTTCAGTATGTTGGCGCGGGTTTTCCGGAAACGAAAAAAGCCCCGGTTGATACCGAGGCTCTCATGCTTCTGGAGCGGGAAACGAGACTCGAACTCGCGACCCCAACCTTGGCAAGGTTGTGCTCTACCAACTGAGCTATTCCCGCATTGATGAGGCATTAATATAAGGATATTTCAAAACTGTGCAAGAGAGGCCTGAATTTTTTCCGGTGAAAAATTCCCTTCCCGTCCGTCTTCCTTTTCGGCACTGCGTGTAATCGTGGTCAGCGTTTCGGGATGCATGGAGAACAGGATGATCAGAGCCCGAAGCTCTCGATGATGGTTCCCATATCCTTGTCGCCCCTGCCCGAAAGGTTCACCACGAGGATCGAGTCGGGGGTCATGGTCGCGGCTCGCCTGACGGCATAGTGTACGGCATGCGCGGATTCGAGTGCGCAGATGATGCCTTCGGTTTCAGCGAGCGTCTTCAGCGCATCAAGTGCCTCCCGGTCGTTTGCCGAGGTGTAGCTCACGAGTCCGGTTTCCTGCAGATAGCAGTGTTCCGGTCCGACGCCGGGGTAATCGAGTCCGGCTGAGATGGAGTGTGCTTCGAGTACCTGGCCGTCCTCGGTTTGCAGCAGTCTTGTCATTGCGCCGTGCAGTATGCCCGGTTCGCCTTTGGTGAGCGATGCAGCGTGCTTTCCCTCAAGCCCTTCGCCAGCAGCTTCAACGCCGACCAGTTCTAAGGCAGGCACGTCCTCGAGAAATTCGTAGAACATGCCGATGGCGTTGCTACCGCCTCCCACGCAGGCGGTAATGACGTCCGGCAGTCTTCCGGCATGCTCCATGATTTGCGTCCTCGTTTCCTTGCCGATGACGGCCTGGAAGTCGCGCACGATCATGGGGTAAGGGTGCATACCTACCACCGAGCCGATGATGTAGAAGGTGTCCTCGGGGTTGTTCATCCAGTCGCGAATGGCTTCGCTTGTGGCGTCCTTCAGCGTTCTGGATCCGCTGGTGACCGGTCTCACTTCAGCTCCGAGCAGTTTCATGCGGGCCACGTTGGGCGCCTGGCGGCGGATATCCTCCTCACCCATGTAGACGATGCATTGCATATCGAAGAGCGCGCACACCGTGGCTGTGGCCACGCCGTGCTGTCCTGCGCCGGTTTCGGCGATCACGCGCTGCTTGCCCATCCGCCGGGCAAGCAGTACCTGACCGAGTGCGTTGTTGATCTTGTGTGCGCCGGTATGGCAGAGGTCTTCGCGCTTCAGGTAGATTGCTGCACCGCCAGCCATTCGGCTCAGCCGTTCGGCATGGTAGAGCGGTGTGGGGCGTCCCACATAGTCGCGCAGAAGCCTGCCGAGCGTTTCCCTGAAAACCGGGTCGTTCTGTGCCTGGCGGTACTCCTGTTCAAGATCTGCAGCATTTTTTATGAGGGTTTCGGGAATGAATTTTCCGCCGAACATACCGAAATGCCCCCTGGAGTCGGGAGCGGAGTAGGGTGACCGGGACATGCGAACCAAAGGAAAATTGACAAAAAGAATCGGTATACAGCGTTTATCGGAGGCCAGACCGCGCTGAAGCCGGAGAAAAGGCGACTGTTCTCGAACAATAAAATAATATATTGAAACTTTTCAGAGAATATCTATGAAAGAGAGCCTTGCCAACCAGCATCAGAGGGTGCTCCTGTGAATGTTTCGAAGTGCACCATCGGCTTTGCCACGCTTCTGTGCACGCTGTTCTGCAGCGGGCTGATGCCCTGTTCCCGTCCGGTTTCGGCCGAAGAGCGGGATTCACAGGACACCAGGCAGCCGGGAATGCTTTCCGGAACGATTTCCGGTGCACCCATTTCGTTTTCCGCACGGGACTCTCTCATCTACCGTTTCGACCGGAAGTCCATGGAGCTTTTCGGGAAGGCACGCGTAGAGCGCGATTCCACTACAATCAGTGCCCCGAAAATTGTTGTCGATCTCGAAAGTTCGATTCTCGATGCTTTCGGTGTGCCGGATGGTTCCGGAGTGAGCCCCGATCCCGCGGTGTTCACCAACCGCGAAGGCAGCTTCACTTCCGATAAAATCACATACGCTTTCACAACCGGCAGGGGTGAGACCACCAACATCTCCTCTCGCTCCTCCCAGGTGATATTCAGCGGCCGGAAAGTCACCCGGCTCGAAAACGGTGAGCTGATCGTCAGGGACGGCACCTTCACCACCTGTGATGATACGGAGCCCCATTACTGGGTATCGACGGATTACATGAAGATCATTCCCGGCAGCAGAATCATCGCCCGTCCCTTCATCATGTATATCCGGCCCGAACTCTTCTCCCGGCGCCTGCCGGCCATTCCGCTGATTCCGCTTCCGTTCATGGTTTTTCCGCTGCGGGAAGGGCGCGACTCGGGGCTCCTGATCCCCCGGTTCAGCCACGACAGCGACCGGGGATATTACTTCTCTGATCTCGGCTATTTCTGGGCCATCAACGATTATCTTGACCTTCGGATCGAAGGCGACATCGCCTTCAACGGAAGCTGGCGGCTTGGGGAGCGCTTTCGTTACAAAAGCCGGGATGCGTTTTCCGGTTTCGTGGAAGGGGAGTACGAGCGCTACTTCAAGGGAGATGCCGATGAAGCGGATTACGCCAGGTACAGCAGCTGGAGCATGCGCTTCGGGCACCACCAGGATTTCAGCCCTGCGGCAACCCTCGATCTCAACCTGCAGTTCCAGGGGGGAGACCGCAACTACGACCTGAACACCATTAACAACGAAACCGTCGTCAATGAACAGGCGCTCTCCTATTCCTCTTTCGGCAAGACTTTCGACGACGAGAACAGCATTCTGACGGCGGGCTACCAGCGCAACGACGACCTGCGGAGCAGCGATCTCTATCAGCTCGCCGGCATCGGTTTTTACCAGAACCGTTACTATCCTTTCCGCAAGGGGAGGCTCGGTACGCTTGATGACTGGCGGGACCGTGTTTCGCTGACCTCCTCGGCCTCGCTACAGGCGTCGATCGCTTCCGACAGCGGCAACGACCTGTCACAGTATCTTGCCGATGCCGATCTGCAGGTGGGCTACTTCCATGAATTTTCCGAAAACAGCAAGGCGCTTTTCACGCAGGGAGTTTTCTTTCAGGGCAGCATGCTCGACGACGACAGCTACGGCGACCGGCGCTACGGTATGAGGCTGCAACTGCCCTTGCGCGTGCAGTCCACACTTTTCCGTCATTTCAACGTCAATGCGGGTTTCTCTTTCAACCACTACCTTGTCGGTAACGACGTACTGAACACCTGGGATGGCGCAGGCGTCGTTACGACGGAGCGGAATGAGGATACCGGATTTTCCACCTGGAATTTCAGCGCGGATGTTTCCACCCGTCTGTACGCAAGCATGAAAACCCCTCTTCTGGAGGGACTGACCGGCCTGAAAGCCTTGCGTCATACGTTGATTCCCACCCTGTCGTACACCTTTAATCCCGATTTTACCGATACCGGCTACGACTATTACCGCACGGTCTATGACGGCAGCGGCTATCTGCGTTACAGCCGGTTCGAGCACTCGGTCTACCAGGATATCCCCGAAGGACAGAGCACGATAGGGATCTCCCTGAAAAACCTTTTTCACGGCAAGATCAGGACCTCCACAGAGGAGGCCGGAAACGGTGAGCGAACCGTGCACCTGCTTTCGCTGACCGCCTCGACCGCCTATAATTTCGCTGCTGACGCATTCCGATGGTCACCGCTGCTCGTGACGGCGTCGAGCAGCGCCCTGTCGCCGAATTTTCTGTTGAGCGCCGGTGCGCTTTATGATTTTTACGGTTACGATTCCGTGACGGGCGAGCGGGTCAACCGTTTTTATGCTGAGGACGGAAACGGGTTTCTGCGGTTCGTAAGCGGTTATCTGAACATGAGTCTCAATCTCGAGGGAAAGAAACGGAACGGAGATTCCGGACGGCCTCAAGCCCTCCGTGCCGAACAGGCGATATTCCGCGAGCGATTCAATGCCGGCGACTTCAGCGATATCGATTATTCGCTTCCCTGGCGGCTTCGCCTTTCGCTTTATCTGCTGTCCGACAGGACGAATCCGCTCGAAGAGGCGGAAACAACCGCGCTGCTCAACCTGTCCGCAAAAGTCGCGCTCTCCTCGAACTGGCAGGCAGGCGTCAACACCGGCTATGATATCGAGCAGAACAAGTTCGTTTTTCCAATGCTGCAGCTCTACCGCGATCTGCACTGCTGGCAGGTCGGTTTGCAGTGGGTGCCGACCGGAGAGTACAACAGCTACTATCTTCAGATCGGGCTGAAAGCTCCCCAGCTCAAGGATATCCGGTTCAGCACGGGGGGAAATACAGGTGGATGGACCCAGTAGGAAGCGCTCAGCTGATCGAGTCGAGAATGGTTCTGAGCCGCTCGTTGAATGCTTCTGGAGCGTCGTGGTGAATGCAGTGCGAAGCTTTCGGAATGATGAAGGCGCCCGCCTGCGGAAGGAGCTGCTGGAATTCCGGAATGATCCTGTGCGGCGGCAGCGCGCTGTCTTCGGCTCCCCAGATCAGAAATGCCTGCCCCCTGTAGCGGCAGGGTTTAGCAATGTGGTCGAGCGTGAAGTCCTGGGGGCGGCGCGAGGGTGAAAGGTACGACCAGATCGCGCCCTTGTCCTGCAGAGGACGGGTGAACTGGTTGATGAGCCTGAGATCGACGCGGCTCTGGTTGTAGTAGGTGGGCACAAGGCTCTGGCTGACCCCTACAGGGTTGGCGAATGCCGTGAAAAGCACCTCTCCGATCATCGGCGAGCCGACCAGGCCGAAAAACACTTTCGCCATGCCGTCCATGCTGTCGCCGTAGAGCCCCGATGGATTGGCAAGCACGAGCGCCCGCACTTTTTCCGGTCTGAGGTGCGCGTAATAGATGCTTCCGGCACCTCCCATGGAATGACCCACGAGAATCACATCATCAAGTTTTTTCAGGTGCAGGAACGCCTCGATCTGCGCGGCGAAGAGCTCGAGGCTGTAGCGGACATTGGGTTTCTGCGACTTGCCGAACCCGATGAGGTCCATGGCATAAATCTTGTGACTTCCGGTAAACTGGGGAATATTCTCTTTCCAGTGTTCGATCATCCCGCCATAGCCGTGGATGAACAGGATCGGGGTTTTATTTCCGGCTTCGGCGCATCCGGTTTCCAGGTACCGGATTCTCGCTTCATGTTCGGGGGAAAGCTGCCACAGGAAATACTGGTCTGTCGGAGAGGTGCTCATGGTTGCAATACGGAATATTTCCAGAGTGTCAACTGTTAAAATATACAATGCTACAAACTAATTATAATTCCCTGCGATTTAATACAGATCAGGCGAGTTTCTTTTCTATCCAGAACCTTTACGTTTTTTATGCTTCAGGTTTCAAGAAAATTCGAATACGGGCTTCATGCGGCAGCTTATCTTGCCAAGAAAGGCTCGGGAAGGGTGGTGACCGTCAAGGAGATGGCCGATTCCATCGGTTTTTCTCAGGAGTTTCTTTCCAAGGCCATGCAAAGCATGAAAAAAGTCGGGATAACCGAGTCCGTAAAGGGCGTGAAGGGTGGATACCGGCTTGCCAGAAAACCATCCGAGATCACCGTTGCCGATATCGGAGAGGCCATCGAGGGAAAACCGCACCTGACCCGCTGTGCTGTCAGGCTCAGCAGTTGCGAGATTGCCGACAACTGCGGTTACCGTGGCTACATGAACAACCTTCAGGCGCGGATTCAGGCGCTCATGGCTTCCACGACCATTGCCGACCTGCTTCGGCAGCAGGATGAGGAGCCCTCTTCGGAGTGACAGGCAATACCGGATGATTTCCCGTTATTTCCGGTTTCCGGGTTGTATATTGCCGGACTCTTGTCAATGAATGTCCCGATATGATAATGGCCAGTTCCGCTGCAACGGACAGGGTTCAGGGCGCAGTGGCCCTTCCCGATATCGTACTCAGGGGTGTACGTACCCACAACCTCAAGAATATCTCCGTCAGCATTCCGCGGAACCGTTTTGTGGTGCTGACCGGCGTGAGCGGTTCAGGCAAGTCGAGCCTCGCGTTCGATACACTCTACGCCGAAGGACACCGCCGTTATGTGGAGTCGCTTTCGGCTTACGTCCGCCAGTTTCTCGAACGGATGCCCAAGCCCGATATCGAGATTGTCGAGGGGATTGCTCCGGCAATCGCAATCGAACAGAAAACCATTCCGAAAAACCCCCGATCGACGGTCGGTACGGTATCGGAAATCTATGACTACCTCCGGCTGCTCTATGCCCGGATCGGCAAGATCTACTCCAGCGATACCAGCGAGCTGGTGCTGAAGCATACTCCCGAGGACGTAAGCTACCAGGCGCGTTTTTTCGACGAGGGCACCCGCTTTTATGTTGCGTTTCCGTTTCCCTGCCACAAGGACGCCGCGTTGCATGAATGTACTGCGCCGGCTGAGATTGCCAATCTCCTGAAGAAGGGTTTTTTCCGGATCATCGAAGGCGAGAGCGTTCTCGACCTCAACGAGGAGCCGGTCTGCATGCGTTTCGGCAAAATGGGACGCGAGGAGCTTTCGGGACTTCTTGTGCTTGTAGACCGCTTTGTGGCTCGCCAGGATGAGAAGGTGTACGGCAGGATAGAACAGGCGGCCGAGGTTGCGTTCAGCGAATCGGGCGGGTACGCCGTGCTGAAGGTTGCCGGCGGCAGAATATTCCGGTTCAGCGACCGTTTCGAGTTGAACGGCATTGAGTATCAGGAGCCTTCGCCGCAGCTGTTCGCCTTCAATTCGCCGATCGGGGCGTGCACGAAGTGCCAGGGGTTCGGCCGAATAGCAGGCATCGACGAGGATGCCGTCATTCCCGACAAGTCCCTGAGCATTGCCGAAGGAGCGATCGTCTGCTGGAATTCCGAGAAATACTGCTGGAACTGGAAACGTCTGATGACGGCGGCCAAAAAGGTCGGTATTCCGGTTGACGTTCCCTATGAGAAACTTTCCCATCTGCACAAGGAGATGATCTGGAAGGGTGTTTCCGGCCAGGAGGAGCGGTACGACGGCATCTGGCCGTTTTTTGCGGAAATCGAGAAGGATGCAGGTTACAAGATGCACTACCGGGTGTTCCTGAGCCGGTATCGTGGCTATGCCACCTGTCCGGAGTGCGAGGGGAGCCGCCTCAATCCTGAAGCTCGTCTGGTCAGGATTTCGGGCCGTCATATCGGCGAGGTCACGCGCATGAACATCGGCGAAGCCTATGCATTCTTCACCACGCTCGACATTTCACCTTTTGACCGCAAGGTTGCAGAATCCGTGCTCGAGGAGATCGTCAAACGGCTGAGCTATCTGCTTGAGGTAGGTCTCGGCTATCTCTCGCTCGACCGGCTCACCCACTCGCTCAGCGGGGGTGAGTTCCAGCGCATCAACCTTTCCACCTCCATCGGATCACCGCTCGTGGGTGCGATCTACATTCTTGACGAGCCGAGCATCGGACTGCACCAGAGCGATTCGGCAAGGCTGATTCGTCTGCTCAGGAAACTGCGTGATCTCGGCAATACCGTAGTGGTAGTCGAGCACGACCGGGAAATCATCGAGGCTGCGGACGTGGTGATCGACCTGGGCCCCCGGGCGGGACGGCTCGGAGGCGAGGTGGTGTTCCACGGCACCATTGCAGAGATGAGGGCCACGGGAACCTCCCTGACTGCGGACTACCTCGGCGGCAGAAAGTGCATCGCCGTGCCTGGGAATCGCAGGACCCCTGATTTTTCGCAGGCTCTTGAAATACGGGGCGCGATGCAGAACAATCTGAAGAACATCAATGTGCGCTTTCCTCTCGGAGTCATGACCTGCGTGACCGGCGTAAGCGGTTCGGGTAAGTCCACGCTGGTCAACGACATCCTTAAAAACGGCATTCTGCGTGAAAAAGAGGGAACCAGGGAAAAGGTGGGTACTCACCGTTCGATATCGGGGGCAGGCCTTATCGACCGCGTGGAGCATGTGGACCAGTCGCCCATAGGCAGGTCGAGCCGCAGCAATCCTGCGACCTACATGAAGGTTTTCGACGATATCCGGGCTCTCTTCTCCCAGACAAGAGAGGCAAGGGCAAGAGGGTGGAAAGCCGGTTATTTCTCCTTCAACATTCCGGGAGGGCGGTGTGAAAGCTGTGCGGGCGAGGGGAGCGTGAAGATCGAAATGCAGTTCCTTGCCGATATCGAGGCGATCTGCGAGGAGTGCAACGGGTTGCGCTACAAGCCGGAAACCCTCGAAATCAGGTACAACGGACTTTCCATAGCCGAGGTGCTCGATCTGACGGTGAGCGAGGCGATCGTGTTTTTTCGGAGTGACCGGGCAATCGTGCGAAAACTGCAGGTGCTCGATGAGGTGGGGCTCGGCTATATCCGGCTCGGGCAGTCTTCCAGCACACTTTCGGGCGGCGAAGCGCAACGCCTGAAGCTTGCCGGCTTCATTGCCCGCGCAGATATCGAGCACACGCTTTTCCTGTTCGACGAGCCCACAACCGGCCTGCATTTCGAGGATATCAGCAAGCTGATACGCTGTTTCGAAAAGCTGCTCGAGCAGAAGAACACGCTGGTTGTCATCGAGCACAATCCCGATATCATCAAGCAGGCCGACTGGATTATCGATCTCGGCCCCGGAGCAGGCGATAACGGAGGTTCGCTGGTGGCCGAAGGAACTCCTGAAACCGTTGCTGCATCGGAAGCTTCACTGACCGGTCGCTATCTCGCGGAGTACCTGAGAGCGGGGGGCTGAATTGCGGTTTTCAGGCGATGGGATCGTCCTCGATCGCTCCGCCGTGCAGGCGGATGTGGGGGAAGTGCGACTCGGATGTCCGTTCGACCCATACCGATCCTCCCTTGTGCCGTAGGGCTTCGTTTTCCGTCACCGATACCCTGTTTGAGGCGAGTGCGGCGATTTCTCCGAGAATGGCTGCATGCTGCCGGTCTTCGGCTGTAGCCGTATCATCACGCATTTTGGAGTTCAGGCTCGCAAGTTTTTCCATGGCAATCTTGCCGATGGTGCAGAGGAGTTCTGTATCCATTGATTTCATAAGATCATAAGTAAAACTGTCGCCGGGAATCGTTTTTTTCCTCACTGCATGGTACAGAAACAGTTTGGAGAGGGAAAATTTTTTTTTATAATTCAGGTGTTCTTTTAGCACTCTGCCAGGTTGAGTGCTAAAGGATTGATTTCAAGCTGCTGCTCACTGGCAGTATCGTTTTCTTAACGCAAACACAAACAAGATAAGACAATGAACTTGAAACCCTTAGCTGATCGGGTTATTGTGAAGCCGGCTCCGGCAGAAGAAAAAACCAAAGGCGGCCTTTTCATTCCCGATACCGGTAAAGAAAAACCGCAGTATGGTGAAGTTGTGGCTGTCGGCCCCGGCAAAGTCGCCGATAACGGTCAGGTGGTCGACATGCAGGTAACAGTCGGACAGAAAGTGCTCTACGGCAAGTATTCCGGCACCGAAGTGAATGTTGAGGGAGAGGATTACCTGATCATGCGCGAATCCGACATCTTCGCCATTCTCGACTGAGCTGTTGACAAGAACCATTTACTAACCATTTCAAGAAGGAACGCTTTACAATGACTGCTAAAGATATTCTCTTTGATGCCGACGCCCGCGCCAAACTCAAAGTCGGTGTAGACAAACTGGCGAACGCCGTGAAAGTCACCCTCGGCCCTGCCGGACGCAATGTGCTGATCGACAAGAAATTCGGTGCCCCCACCTCAACCAAGGACGGTGTGACCGTCGCCAAGGAGATCGAGCTTGCCGATGCCGTCGAAAACATGGGCGCACAGATGGTTCGCGAGGTCGCTTCGAAAACCAGCGATGTAGCCGGTGACGGCACCACCACCGCAACCGTGCTCGCACAGGCTATCTACCGCGAAGGCCTGAAAAACGTCGCCGCAGGCGCACGCCCGATCGACCTGAAAAGAGGCATCGACCGCGCCGTGAAAGAGGTTGTCGCCGAACTGCGCAACATCAGCCGCAGCATTTCCGGCAAGAAGGAGATCGCCCAGGTCGGCACTATCTCTGCCAACAACGATCCTGAAATCGGCGAGCTGATTGCCGAAGCCATGGACAAGGTCGGCAAGGACGGCGTCATCACTGTCGAAGAAGCCAAAGGCATGGACACCGAACTGAAGGTCGTCGAGGGCATGCAGTTCGACCGCGGTTACCTCTCTCCGTATTTCGTTACCAATCCCGAAACCATGGAAGCCGAGCTCGAAGATCCGCTCATTCTCATCCACGACAAGAAGATCGGCAATATGAAAGAGCTGCTTCCGATCCTCGAAAAATCGGCACAGTCCGGTCGTCCGCTGCTCATCATCGCAGAAGACATCGAAGGCGAAGCGCTTGCGACCCTCGTGGTCAACAAGCTCCGCGGCACCCTGAAAGTCTGTGCCGTCAAGGCCCCTGGCTTCGGTGACCGCCGCAAGGCAATGCTCGAGGACATCGCCATCCTCACCGGAGGCACCGTTATCTCCGAAGAGAAAGGCTACAAACTTGAAAACGCCACTCTTGCCTATCTTGGTCAGGCCGGTCGCGTCAACATCGACAAGGACAACACCACCGTCGTCGAAGGCAAAGGCACCCAGGAAGACATCAAGGCCCGTATCAACGAGATCAAGGGTCAGATCGAAAAATCAACTTCCGATTACGACACCGAAAAGCTGCAGGAACGTCTTGCGAAGCTCTCCGGCGGCGTTGCCGTTCTCAACATCGGCGCATCGACCGAAGTCGAAATGAAAGAGAAGAAAGCCCGCGTCGAGGATGCCCTGCATGCAACCCGCGCAGCAGTCCAGGAAGGCATCGTGGTAGGCGGCGGCGTCGCCCTTCTGCGTGCTGCCAAAGGCCTTGCCAATGCCGTTGCGGACAACGAGGATCAGAAGACCGGTATTGACATCATCCGCCGCGCTCTCGAAGAGCCGCTCCGTCAGATCGTAGCCAACACCGGCACAACCGACGGTGCTGTCGTGCTCGAGAAAGTCAAGGCAGGTGAAGGCGATTACGGCTTCAACGCACGCACCGAGCAGTACGAGAATCTCGTCGAGGCAGGCGTGGTCGATCCCACCAAGGTGACCCGCAGTGCGCTCGAGAACGCCGCATCGGTTGCCAGCATCCTGCTCACCACCGAGGCAGCCATTACCGACATCAAGGAAGAAAAAGCTGAGATGCCGGCAATGCCTCCGGGCGGCATGGGTGGCATGGGCGGCATGTACTGATTCCGTTCGACGGCCATATTCTTGCCAAGCCATCCCGGAGCCTGTCCGGGGTGGCTTTTTTATGCCCGGACGCACGATTAAAACCGGAGAATTCCATACCTTTACAGAAAACTTTTCCAACTGTAGCCACTCGGACATGAAAGCCGTCATCCTCATCAGCGGGGGCATGGACAGTCTCGTAACTACGGCGATAGCCGCCGATGAGGGGTTTGACCTTGCCGCCATGCATGTCAATTACGGGCAGAGAACCTCACAGAAGGAACTTGACTGTTTCCGCCTTGTCTCTGCTCATTACGGCATTGCCGAGCGGCTGGAGATCGATGCGGGTTATCTGGCATCGATTGGCGGTTCGTCGCTGACAGACCCGTTCATGCCGGTCGGGGGGGCCGATCTGCAGGGTAGCGCCATTCCAACGAGCTACGTGCCGTTCCGCAATGCGGGTTTTCTCTCCATGGCCGTCAGCTGGGCCGAAGTGATCGGTGCGGAACGGATATTCATCGGTGCGGTCGAGGAGGATTCGTCAGGCTATCCGGACTGCCGCAAGGCGTTCTATGACGCATTCAACACCGTTATCGAGCTCGGTACGAAGCCCGATACCTCGATCCGCATCGAAACCCCGCTCATCGCCATGCAGAAGTGCGATATCGTGCTGCGCGGGATGGAGCTTGACGTGCCTTTTGCCTACAGCTGGTCGTGTTACAAGAACGAGGGGAAGGCATGCGGACTCTGCGACAGCTGCGCCAGACGGCTCAGGGCGTTTGAACTGACCGGACTGCGCGATCCGATTGATTATGAGGTGAGGCCGAAGTATATTTAAGGACATCAGCGGTGAGTAGTCGGTAGGCAGTGAGCGGTGAGTAGTGGGCAGGGAGAATGAGGGAGGTGAGTTGTTTGGGTCTTTTTCGTCCTTTATGTTCTTTTTTTTAAGAATTACCAGTTACAATTTTCATGAAACCGGTCAAAGCGTATTCTTCAGGGTTTTCCTCTCTCGACGAGCGGCTGAAGCTCTCTTTCGGCCTCATGGCCCTGATCTGGATCACCGGCCTTGTTGGGCACTTCACCCCGTTTCTCGAATGGCCGGCGCTTTTCATCTATGTTTTCGGTTCCATCGCTCTGGTGCTCTGGCGAGGGAGAAGGTATCATGAGTGGCCGGAGATGTACCTGGCGGGCGGCGACCTCAGGAAATCGCTGCTCTGGGGCGGCGTGGCCGGCGGCCTGCTGTTTGCGATGGACATTTTCAATACGGTGATGTACTATAAAAACGGCGGTGCTCCGATGGGCGAGATAGTGAACATTCTGGTGAACCGTTACATGCTTTTACTCTTTCCCGTGCTGGTGCTGGCCGAGGAGTTTCTGTGGCGCGGCATCATGTTCGCCGCCATGATCGAAAAAGGGGTCAACCGGCATCTCACGGTTTTTCTTACCGCCATGTTCTATGTGATCAACCATTTCGCGGTGGCTCCGGTAGGCTTCCGGGAACGCGCCCTGATGGCCATGATGGCTTTACCCATCGGCATTTTCGGGGGCTACCTGGTGCTGAAGACCCGTAATGTTTGGGGGAGTGTGCTGGTGCATATGATCACCATGATCTCCATGGTCCTCGATATTTTCGTTATTCCACAACTGCTGTTTTAGGCCTTCAGGTACCCTTCTATGAAAGAGAACCGCATTGCCTCGCTGCTCCGGCAGGAGAAGAAACTCCTGCTTGCATACTATATGCCGGAATTTCCCGTTCCGGGCTCCACACTGCCGGTGCTCGAGGCGCTTCAGGAAAACGGCGCGGATATCATCGAACTCGGCATTCCGTTTTCCGATCCTGTCGGTGACGGACCGGTCATTCAGGAGGCCGCACAAATCGCCATCGGCAATGGCGTCACGGTCAAGCATCTTCTGGAACTGGTGCGCAAGGCCCGTGCAGGAGAAGGGTGCGAGCCGGTTACTGCTCCGATCCTTCTCATGGGATACTGCAATCCACTCATTGCGTATGGCGGTGACTGTTTTCTGCACGATGCCGTCGAAGCCGGCGTCGACGGACTGCTGTTGCCCGATCTGCCTCCCGAGGAGGCCGGCGACTTTCTTGAAAGAGCGAAAAGTTTCGGTCTCACGGTGGTGTTTCTCATCTCGCCGGTTACTCCCCCGGAGCGCATCGAACTGATCGATTCGCTCTCGACCGATTTTTCCTACTGCCTTGCCGTCAATGCAACGACCGGTACGGCAAAGCTTTCAGGAGCCGACGCCGATGCTGCAGTGGAGAAGTACCTCAGGCGGGTCAGGCGGCATGCCCGGAAGAAATTCGTCGTGGGGTTCGGCATCAGGGACAAGGCGAGGGTCGAGCAGATATGGCGTCTTGCCGACGGGGCAGTCGTGGGTTCGGCCCTCCTGCAGCACGTTGCCGGCGCGGTAACTCCCGGAGAGTGCGCCCGCCTTGCCGGCGAGTTCTGGCGCAGCCTCCGCTGAGAGGTCATTCATGAGCGAAGCTTTTTTCTCAGGTCCGCCGGTTGACGTCATTATTCCCCATTATCGAGATATCGCACGCCTCGAGCGCTGTCTTGCATCCCTTTCCTGTACCCGTTACCGTCCGATGGGGATAATCGTGGTCGATAACGGCAGCGGCGATCCGGAGCTGGAAAAGCTCACCGGAAAAGTGTCAGGCACCCGCCTTCTGAGGCTGCATGAGAACAGGGGTTATGCGGGAGGCTGTAATGCAGGTTTTCATGCTTCGGAAGCCGACTACGTCGTTTTCCTGAACGACGACACCCGGCACGATCCCCTCTGGCTTGAAGCGCTTGTGGCGGAGGCACGGCGTGATGAAAGCATCGCGGCCCTGCAGCCGAAAATTCTTTCCCTGGCGGAGCACGCCAGGGGTCGGAACGTTTTTGATCACGCCGGTGCGGCGGGGGGGATGCTCGACCGGCTCGGTTTTCCCTGGTGTTACGGAAGGACGTTTTCAGGAGTGGAAGAAGACCGGGGGCAGTACGACACTCCCCGTGACCTCTTCTGGGCTTCAGGTGCGGCCATGTTTGTCAGAAAGAGCGTTTTCAGTGAACTGGGGGGGTTTGACGACTCCTTCTTCATGCATATGGAGGAGATCGATCTGTGCTGGCGGATGCGGCTTGCCGGATACAGCGTTCGCTCCGTGCCCTCTTCTGTGGTTTATCATGAAGGTGGCGCTTCGCTTGCAAAAGGCTCTCCGCTGAAAACCTATTACAACCACCGAAACAATCTCCGGATGCTTTTGGGGAACATGGGCATCTGGTCGCTTCTGGCGATTTTTCCCTTACGGCTTCTGCTCGAACCCGCTGCGGCGCTGTTCTATCTTCTCACAGACTCCGGTGGTCAGGAAAATGCGCTTGCAGTGCTCAGGGCGCTCCGGGATGTTCTGCTCAAGCTGCCTGATACGTTGCAGCGCCGCAAGGCGGTGCAGTCGGTGAGGCGGAGGAACGACCGCAGTCTGTTCAGAGGTATGCCATTCAGCGTTTTTTTTCTGCGCTGATCTGCCGGTTCCGGTTTTCCGGGGAGAGCAGATAGCCCTTGCGGACCATGTCATCGACCGCTTCGAGGATGCTTTGCATGACCGGCATGAAGCTCATGGCGAGTTCCTGCTTGATCTTGCTGCACCCGTACCGGATGGATCGTCCGATGTGTGTGCGGATGTAGGTTCCGGTGTCCCTCGGCTGTGTCCAGGAGAGGGCGGTCAGGAGCGCTGTTCCGATTTTTCCGGTAAGATCCTGTTTCGGCAGGGGGTAGTTCCGGTACCCCGAAAGGTTCAGCAGTTCCACCAGTTCGCGCATGTGCATGAGGCCTGCCGAACACAGGTATCTGCCGCTTGCTTCCCTGGTTTCCATGGCGAGGATATGTGCCCTTGCCGTGTCGCGCACATCGACAAATCCCCAGTTCATGTCCATGATACCGGGATAAACGCCCTGCATGATATCGCGGATCATGGCATTGGTGGTGTTGATGCCGGGCCCGATCGACGGTCCCGTCACCATGGCGGGATTGATCGTTATCAGGTCGAATCCCGGTTTTTCCCGTGCAATGAATTCCCAGGCCGCCTTCTCGGCGAGGGTTTTCGAGTAGTGATAGGGGTGCCGGACGAGCGACGAACGGGTATTCCAGTCACGCTCCGTAAACACTCTTGTGCTATCGGGTTCATCGGTTATCGCCGCTACGGACGAGGTCAGAACGACGCGCCTGACGGTACCGGCTTCACGTGCAGTCTCCATGACTGCTGCGGTGCCTTCGAGCGCAGGTGCTACGAGTTCTTTTGCAGGGTTTTTTACATTGATTTTATAGGGGCTTGCCGTGTGAATGACATATTCACACTCCCTGAATGCCGGTCCGAACGATTCTTTTCTGAGCAGATCGGCTTCAAGAAGCTCGAGGTTGCGTGCCGCTCCCGGAAGGTTCATGAGAAAATCGTATTGCCGGGGGTTTTTCCTCACGGTTCCTCTTACCCGATAGCCTTTTGCAAGCAGCTGGCTGATGATGTGTGAGGCAATAAAACCGGAAGCGCCGGTGACGCAGAAAGGCTTTTCTGTGATCATAGATGGTGTTTGCTGACGCAGTTTGATCGGCACGCCCCAAGCCCGTCGTCAGGGTTCTGTTGTACAACCCCTTTCGAGGGAGTGCCGGCCGGCAATGGTTTCGGCTTTCTTTTTATGTGCGTTGAGAATGCCAGGGAGATCGAGGCGCTGGACGAAACTGACAAGGATCGGTGGAGCAAAAAAGGATGGTTTCAGTTCCGCTTCGTAGTGCAGCAGAGTCCGGTTCTCCTCCGCGCAGGTGCTCAGTATCCATGCGCCCCGGTATACCCTGAAATCGCCGCTCAACTGCTCGAAATCGATTCTTTTCAGATAGGTTTCCCTGACCTTAAGGCGGAAATTAACGGTTTTTTCAAAAAAAAATATTCCGGTTTTTCCGGTCTGATCGAGGATGATTTCATTGCCGTTCCGTTCGATGAGCTTGCTGAAAACCACCTTCGGCAGGGTTTTGCAGAGGTTGTCGTAATCAGTCAGTGCCGCCCAGACCGCTTCTGGCGGTGCGGTGATGCATATCCGGCCACTGACCCCGATCACATCTTCGGGAAGGAATGCAAGGTCAACAAGAATCTCTCTCTGCTGCAGTTGCCGCATTTCTTCCTGATTCGGGACGATTTGTTCGCTCTGCGTCATCTGCAGATTACAGGTTTCGTCGAGGGTTTGTCTGGTGAGACGGAAAAAAGAGCCCGAACTGCCGCACTGACATTGCCCGGGCGGCCGGTTTTCCGGTCAATCGGACACCAGACGGTACGTGCCAGAGCAAGCGTCTTTCCGTCCACGGCATTGATAATTTCGGTATGGCGGTCGAAAGCAAAGCGGGAAGCCGTTCCTGTCCATGTTTGAACCCTGAGACGGTCTGCGGCCAACGCCGGTTTTTTGTATTCGATTTCATGACTGCGGACCACCCAGAGCAGCCTTGCATGTTCTTCGACGGGTGCGATGGCTTTCCAGTGCGCGATGGCGGCGTCCTGAACCCAGCTCAAATACACCACGTTGTTAACGTGGCCGTGCATGTCGATATCTTCCTCCGAGGCTGTTACGCCGATTTCAAAACGTCCCGTATCGTTTTCCATGATTGCGCTTCGCGGTTTTTTTTAAAATAAGATTTCTCTGCTATAAGCCGAGCGATAAGGGGATTTTCCTTTCCGTTTCTTGCATGGTGAAAGGAGAATCGTTACCATTGATTGCGGAGGCTGCGGCGTTCATGCATCCGATTGCACGTTTCGGGAATGTCCGGCTGAAACAGATCACGCAGATTCCGGAATTTGTCCGGAGTTCCATGATACCGTTTCGTTTTCCCGGGGATTGCGAAAAACATCATTGATACCAGTCAATCTTATGCTCTCTTTCCTTATCGCGGTCGTTTTCGGTCTTGTCCTACTTGTCTGGAGCGCCGGACGCTTCGTTGACGGCTCAGCCTCCGCCGCCAGGCATTTCAGGGTGCCGCCGCTGCTGATCGGCATGGTGATCGTCGGATTCGGTACCTCCGCGCCTGAAATGACGGTTTCGGCGATTTCCTCCTTACAGGGGAATCCGGATATTGCGCTCGGCAACGTGTTCGGATCGAATATCACCAATATCGCGCTTATTCTCGGTCTGACTGCATTGCTCAATCCCGTAGCCTTCCACTCCCGCGTGCTTCGCAAGGAGCTGCCCGTCCTGACGCTCATGACGGCGATCGCTGCATTCCTGATGTCCGACGGTATGTTCGGCAGGCAGGATGCCCTGCTTCTGCTCGTGTTTTTTGCCCTCCTGATGGGATGGTCTCTGTGGGAGGGCATCATGAAGAAGAACGACGAGTTCGGCATCGAAATGGAGAGCGAGCTTGAAGAGCATCCGATGCAACTCGGCAAGGCACTCCTGCTTGTCGCCGCAGGACTGGTGCTGTTGCTGGTGAGTTCGCGCATGCTGGTCTGGGGGGCTGTCGGCATTGCCGGAGTGCTTGGCGTAAGCGATATCGTGGTCGGTCTGACCGTGGTTGCTATCGGCACCTCGCTGCCCGAGCTCGCTTCTTCGCTTGCCGCCGCCCGGAAGGGGGAGCACGATATCGCACTCGGCAACGTACTCGGCTCGAACCTGTTCAACATTCTTGCCGTTGCCGGTGTCTCCGGAACGATCTCTCCTTCAGTCATAGACAAGGAGGTTTTTTCACGCGACATCGTGCTCATGCTGCTGCTGACCGTTTTGCTTTTCGTTATCGGTTACGGTTTCAGGGGAGAGGGTACGGGCAGGATCAACAGGATCGAAGGGGGGCTCCTGCTGGGGGGGTATACCGTCTATACCCTCTATCTTGTCGCCACAAGCGTGGGGTAGGGAAGCATCTTCCTGTCAGCAGACCTGAAAGCTGCCGATGGAAAGCTTTTCGAGAAACCCTTCCATTCCGTCCAGTTCACTTTCGATAATCGCTGATGCCTTGCGGCGGATCCGGCCGAAACCGGTTCCCGGCTCAGGAATGATACAGGCAGAAGCCGCAAGCGGCTGGTCGACCGGGCTGCCGATACGGCTGCAGAAAAAAACCGTCACCTCTTTGACGCCCGGAACCTCCCGGTGAATGCGACAGGCCGTTTCCCGTGCAAGCACATTGTAGATTTTTCCGACATGACTCACGGGGTTTTTACCTGCGGCGGCTTCAAGGCTCGATGGCCTGCCGAACGCGATCAGTCCGTTTACCCGGTTTCCCCTGCCCACTTCACCCCCGTCGGCTCCTTCCGCCGAAGTTCCAAGGACGGTGAGATACATGCCCCCCTCTCCTCGTTCGGGATCATCCAGAGCGTTGATGTGCAGTCCGATGGTTTCGAACGAGCGGTTCCGGTTCAGCAGCCACGTTTCGAGGTGTTTCCCGACAGCCTGTTTTCTCCTGAAGTACATGTCGGTGTCTTCGAGGAACCGGTCGACAAAAGCCACGGCAATGGTCAGGTCGAGACTTGTGCCGTTACGGCAAGCCATGATTTTTATATCTTCGCCGGTTTCGGGGAACATGCTTTTGAAGGCGGGGGAGTTCAGGTACCGTTCGGTGTCGAGTACCACTGATTCGGTCTCGCTCAGGGGGGCGAACCCGACACCGACCGATGTGTCGTTTGCCCCGATAACCTTACGGGAGAACGAATCGCACAGTTCCGCAGAACCCGGCCTGATTTCATGCTGGAACACCACGTGCCGTTCCGGATCGACAAACCGCAGGTTGGCAGCTATCCACTCTCTTGCTGCGGTTTCGACAATGTCGTGAACAGGAATCGCCATACCCTCCCACTCCAGGGTGGCCCGGTCTCCCGTGATGATGCGCATGGGTTCGAGCACGAGGCCGCCTCCAGGCCTGGTCACGGTTCTTCCCGCAACCAGCAGCCCCTTGTCGAGGTTGTGGTGCAGGATTCTTCCGCACCGCAGAAGGTACTCGCTCGAGAGCCGGATGCAGGCGGCTTCCATGACGCTGTCACAGATGGTGTCGGGATGTCCTTTCCCCTTGCGTTCGACCAGCTCTGCCGGCAGTTCCGAAACCGACGGACCCCAGGCCTTTTCGACAAAGATATGCTTCATGATGCAGGTGTTTTCTTTACCAGAACCTTCTGATGAACGGTTTTCGTTCGGTCTGAGCCGGAACAGGCGGGCTCTTCCTTCTTTTCTTGGTATATTGTCTGCAACAAAATCGTTACCCATGAAAATCGGAATCTCCTGTCACCACACTTACGGCGGAAGCGGTGCAATTGCCGCCGAACTGGGCAAGGCGCTTGCCGGACGCGGCCATATCGTTCATTTTTTCAGCCAGGCTGCTCCGTTCAGGCTGGGGACGTTTTCGAGGAACATCTTTTATCACGAGGTCGAGGCCATGCACTACCCGCTTTTCGAGTGCCCCTTCTATTCGCTTGCCCTTGCCTCGAAGATCGCCGATGTCGCCTATTACGAAAAGCTTGACGTGGTTCATGCCCATTACGCCATACCGCATGCACTGAGCGCCATGCTTGCACGGCAGATGCTCGAGGACAAGTGTGCCGAAACCCGCTGCTTCCGTTTGGCCACCACGCTGCACGGTACCGATATTACCGTGGTGGGCGCCGATCCCGGCATGCAGGATGTCGTGCGCCTTGCCATCAACAAATCGGACGGTGTGACTGCGGTGTCGGGCTATCTGCGCGATGAAACCCGGAGGATGTTCACCCCGAAAAAGGAGATTTCGGTGATTCCGAATTTTGTCGATACCGCGCTCTTTTCGCGCTCACCCGATCCGGAGATTCGCCGGCAGCTGGGGCTCCTCGGAAGCGAAAAGATCGTGATCCACATTTCGAATTTCAGGCCGGTGAAGTGCATCGGCGATATCGTCAGTGTGTTTGCCGCCCTCACGGAGCATATCGACGTGACGATGCTCTTTGTCGGCGACGGTCCTGAGCGGGGCGCAGCGGAAATCCGTGTGCGTGAACTCGGCATTGCCGACCGGGTGCGTTTTCTCGGCAAAATCGACGATATCGTTCCGTTGCTCTCGCTTGCCGATCTCATGCTGATGCCGAGCAATGCCGAGTCGTTCGGTCTTGCGGCCCTCGAGGCGATGGCTTGCGGGGTGCCGGTGGTGGCTACCGACGCCGGAGGGTTTCCCGAGTTTATCGTATCGGGCGTTCACGGTTACCTGCTTCCGCCGGGAGACATCGGGGAGATGACCGAAAAATCGCTGCTGCTGCTTCAGGACGAAGCCCTGCATCAGGCCTTTTCAGCGGCCTGCGTCCGACAGGCAAAGCGTTTCGAAACCTCACTGCTTGTCGAACGGTACGAGGCGTTCTACTCTGAACTGATCGAAGCGTCCCGCCCCGGCTGAAGGGTCAGTAGCGTTTTGTGGAAAGCAGGACGCTGCGGTACTTCTCGAGGTTTTCCAGCACTTCGCCGGTGCCTCTGGCGACAGCGGTCAACGGCTCTTCGCTGATATGCACGGCAAGTTTCGTTTCCTCGTTGATTTTCTTGTCGAGTCCCTTGATGAGGGCGCCGCCGCCCGCCAGGAAGAGACCTCGATCAAGAATATCTGCGGAAAGCTCCGGCTTGGTGACTTCGAGACTTTTCTTGATGGAGATGATGATCTGGCTGATCGGCGTTGCGATGGCATCCCTGATGGTGGGGGAATTGATCTCACGTTCTTCAGGAAGCGCGGTGACCAGGTTCCGGCCCCGCACCGTCATGGTCAGTTCCTTGTCGAGCTTGTATGCCGAGGCGATCTTGATCTTGACATCTTCGGCGGTGCGCTCTCCGATAGCGAGATTATAGGCTTTCCTGAAATGGCGTACGATGGAATTGGTGATGTCGGTCCCCGCGACGCGAAGCGATTCTCCCGAGGCGATACCACCGAGAGAAATGACCGCGATTTCCGTTGTGCCACCGCCGATATCGACGATCATGTTGCCCATGGGCTCCTTGACGTCGATGCCGATGCCGATGGCAGCCGCCATGGGTTCGGCGACAAGGTAAACTTCCTTGGCCCCCACATGCTCTGCCGAGTCTCGAACGGCGCGTTTTTCAACTTCGGTGATGCCGGAAGGAATACCGATCACCATTCTCCGGATACCGAACGAGAACTGGGTTTTGGTTTTATTGATAAGGCCCTTGATAAGCTCTTCGGTTGCCTCGTAATCGGCGATCACACCATTTGCAAGCGGTCTTATGGTAACAATGCCGGGATGGGTTTTCTCATGCATCAGGAGAGCGTCATGGCCGATCGCCACGACTTTTCCCGAGTTCCGTTCACGGGCTACAATCGATGGTTCATTAAGGACGACACCTTTGTCGCGGATATAAATCAGGGTGTTTGCCGTGCCGAGATCGATAGCGATGTCCCGGAACAGGCTGCTGAAAAAGCTCATGTTATCAGTGTATCTAGATGTGGTGTCATAGTGGCTTGGAAAGGCGGCAGTTCAGGCTATATTCCAAGGTTTCATCTGAAAAGATCAAAGTACTTCAACGGAACTTTTTTTTCAAATGAAAAGCATGTTGTCCGAATGACTTTTTTTGACGGGCTGCTGCCTCGTGACTCATAAAACGCATGGGCGGATGGTTTTGATAAACAGGGCTATTCGCTACATTAGCAGAAACCGGGACAAACGGCTTGCCGGCATATCCATGAAACATCAAAAGCGGGACTGAAACTGTGTTGAAAATCTACCGTTATGATACCGACAGCGATGCGCTGAAAAAACAGATAACAAGAAGCGTGGTTTTCGAACCGGATGTCGAACGTGCCGTCAGGGATATTGTCGATGCGGTGCGTACACAAGGAGATTGTGCGGTACTTGACTTTACCGACCGGTTTCAGGGAGTCAGGCTGCAGGAGATGAGGGTTTCTCCAGGCGAGATACGCAAAGCCTATGACGCCGCCGACCGCTCGTTCATCGAGGTGCTTGAGGAGGCTTACCGGAACATCAGCGCGTTTCATCGTCACGAAGCGGAGAAAAGTTTTTTCTATGAGGGACCGAACGGCGTGATTCTCGGCCAGCGGGTTACGCCCATGGACAGGGCAATGCTGTACGTGCCCGGCGGAAAAGCCGCTTACCCCTCTTCGCTGCTCATGAACGCAGCTCCTGCCCAGGTTGCCGGTGTCGGAGAGATTTTTCTCACCACTCCCTGCGACAGCGAAGGGAATGTGAGCAACCACATTCTCGCTGCTGCAGCAGTTGCCGGTATCGAACGGGTCTACAAGCTCGGTGGAGCCCAGGCGGTTGCGGCGTTCGCCTATGGCACCGAAACCATTCCGAAAGTCGATATTGTCACAGGACCGGGCAACAAATATGTTGCGCTCGCCAAAAAGCAGGTGTTCGGCCATGTGGCCATCGACAGTATTGCGGGGCCTTCCGAAGTGGTCATCATTGCCGACGGGTCGGCCAATCCAGATTTCATTGTGCTCGATATGTTCGCCCAGGCCGAGCATGATCCCGATGCATCGGCGGTACTGATCACCCCATCCGAAACCCTTGCCCTTGCAGTCAGGGATGCGGCCGGACGCAGGATCGGGGCCATGCTCCGCCGGGAGGTGATAGCCGAGGCGCTTGCCTCCAACGGGGCAATCGTCCTTACCGGTTCCCTGGAGGAGGCATGCCGGGTTTCCGATATGATTGCGCCGGAACATCTCGAACTGCATGTTGCAAGCCCCTGGGACGTGCTGCCTGCCATCCGGCATGCCGGAGCGGTTTTTATGGGGCCGTATTCGTGCGAAACCGTCGGGGACTATTTCGCTGGTCCGAACCATACCCTCCCGACCAGTGGCACGGCGCGATTTTTCTCGCCGCTTTCGGTGCGCGATTTCATCAAGCACACCTCGATCATCTCCTATTCGGCAAAACAGCTCTCCGTCTGCGGAGAGAAGATCGCCTCCTTTGCCGATTATGAGGGACTTCAGGCGCACGCTGAAGCGGTTCGTGAGCGGCTCCGGCAGTTATGAAGGTCAGCGATTTCGATTACAGTCTGCCGGAGGGGATGATTGCACGCTATCCCCCATCCGAGCGGGGTTCGTCACGATTGCTTGTGCTCGACAGCCGGACGGGAGATATCGTGCACAGCCGGTATGCGGCGCTCGATGAATTTCTTCGCGAGGGGGATCTCCTGGTGCTCAACAACAGCCGGGTTGTCAAAGCGCGGATGTTTGCCTCGAAAACTACCGGCGGCGCAGTCGAACTGATGCTGCTTGAAAAACACGAGGGGGAGCAGAACCTCGTGCTCTATCGCGGGAGGCTGAAAAAAGGCGACCGGCTTCTTGCTTACGGCCATGAACTGGTGGTCGTTGAGATTGCCGGTGAGGGACAGGCTCGCCTTTGCGCACCGGCAGGAACCGATCTGCCGTTGCTTTTTGAACAGTATGCTGCGATTCCAATTCCTCCCTACCTGAAGCGGGATGCCGAGGCGATCGACGCCGAGCGTTATCAGACGGTTTTTGCCGAGCATTCCGGCTCCGTGGCGGCTCCCACCGCATCGCTGAACATAACCGAAGGGCAGCTCGAAAAGCTCCGCCGCAAAGGTGTCGACAGGGCGACACTGACCCTGCATGTCGGATTGGGCACCTTCCTTCCCATAAGGAGCGAGCGTTTCGAAGATCATGTCATGCACAGGGAATATTACGAGATTCCCGCCGTAACCAGGGAAAAGATCCGGCGGACAAAAGTTTCCGGAGGAAGGGTGATCGCCGTGGGTACGACCGTCACCCGTACGCTCGAGCATGCGGCATCGTTGCCAGGTTGGGGTTGTGTCGATGAGGAGATGCGGGGTGAAGCCGATATCTTCATCTATCCGGGTTACCGGTTCCGGGTGATCGATCTTCTCCTGACCAATTTTCATGCACCCCGTTCCACGGTGCTGATGCTCACTGCCGCGTTTGCCGGAAAATCGCGTCTTCAGATGGCCTATGATGAGGCGCTCGGTAAAAATTACCGGTTTCTCAGCTACGGCGACAGTATGCTGATCGGCCCCGACATGCTCTCTGCTGTGCATAACTCCTAAAATAGTTCGGCGCGATCCCCGGTGCCGGTTAAGAAAGTGCGGTGGAAACGGTTTTGGTGTTTTTCCGCCGTTTTGTTTTCAAAAAAAGGTGTGCTATTATAACATTTTTGTCTTTTCTGGAGAAGACAGATCGTTTTTCCCTTCCATTCAGGATCGTTTCACGTAATAACCGTTTCAATCATAATTCGGGAGAACCCTATGAGTCTTGTCAGCCAATACCGAGCGCATACCGAAGAGAGGGCCCAGCAGGGCATTCCGCCTCTGCCGTTGACAGCAGATCAGGCACGTGCACTGATCGTCCTTTTGCAGCAGCAGCCTGTCGAGGAGAAAGAGTACCTGCTCAGACTGTTCTGTGAACACATCAGTCCCGGCGTTGATGATGCCGCATTCGAAAAAGCCGCATTTCTCGATGCCGTCATCAAGGGAGAGTCGGCTTGCGAGGTCATCACTCCGCTCGAAGCCGTCAGGATTCTCGGTACCATGCTCGGCGGTTACAATGTCAAGCCGCTCATCGATGCACTTGGCCATGCCGATAGCTCCGTTGCCGCCGAAGCTGCCTCGATGCTCAAGAACGTTCTGCTTGTCTACGATTCGTTCGATGCCGTTGCGAAGCTTGCCGCTTCCAATTCTTACGCCAGGGAGGTGCTGCGGTCATGGGCTGATGCCGAATGGTTCACATCGCATTCTGCGTTGCCCGAAAAGATGACGCTGACGGTCTTCAAGGTTTCGGGCGAAACCAATACCGACGATCTTTCCCCGGCCAGTGAGGCATTTACCCGCAGTGACATACCGCTGCATGCCCTTTGCATGCTCGGTTCGAAGATGGAAGATCCGATCGGCACCATCGCCGGGCTGAAGCAAAAGGGCCATCCGCTCGCCTATGTCGGCGATGTCGTCGGCACCGGTTCGAGCAGGAAGTCGGGCATCAACTCGGTGCAGTGGCATCTCGGCGAGGATATTCCTGCCGTGCCGAACAAGCGAACCGGCAGCGTGGTGATCGGCGGCATTGTTGCGCCGATCTTCTTCAACACCGCTGAAGACTCCGGTGCATTGCCGATCCAGGCCGATGTGACCGCCATGGAGATGGGAGACGTTATCGATCTCTACCCTTACGAAGGAAAGATCGAGAAGAACGGGGAGGTGATTTCGCGTTTCGATCTCGCGCCCAACACGCTTGCCGACGAGGTGAGAGCTGGAGGACGTATTCCGCTCATTATCGGCAGGACCCTGACCGGCAAGGCCCGCAAGGTACTCGGACTTGGCGAGTCCGATGTCTTTACCCGTCCGGTACAGCCGGCTGACAGCGGCAAAGGTTACACCCTCGCCCAGAAAATGATCGGCAAGGCATGCGGCCTTGCGGGCGTGAGGCCGGGCATGTACGTGGAGCCCGAAACATTGACCGTCGGTTCGCAGGATACCACCGGCGCCATGACGCGCGACGAGATCAAGGAACTTGCCGCACTGAGTTTCAGCGCCGATCTTGTGATGCAGAGTTTCTGTCATACAGCGGCGTATCCAAAACCGTCTGACATCAAGCTGCACCGCAGCCTGCCATATTTCATCATGAGCCGAGGCGGCGTCTCTCTCCGTCCTGGTGACGGTGTTATCCACACCTGGCTGAACCGCATGGTGCTTCCCGATACGCTCGGCACCGGAGGTGACTCGCACACCCGTTTCCCGATCGGGGTCTCCTTCCCTGGCGGTTCGGGGCTTGTGGCATTCGCCGGTGTGACCGGAACCATGCCGCTCAATGTGCCGGAATCCGTACTGGTTCGCTTCAAGGGTGAACTGCAGGAAGGCATCACTCTTCGCGACCTTGTCAACGCCATTCCTTATGTCGCCATCAAGCAGGGGCTTCTGACGGTCGAGAAAAAAGGCAAGAAAAACATTTTTGCCGGACGTATTCTCGAAATTGAAGGACTTCCGCAACTCAAGGTGGAGCAGGCGTTCGAGCTGAGCGACGCTTCGGCCGAGCGCAGTGCCGCAGCATGTACCGTACGCCTCGACAAGGAGCCGGTCATCGAATACCTCAGCTCCAACATCAGACTGCTCGAACAGATGATTGAAGAGGGGTACGGAGATGCCGGGACCCTGCGTCGCAGGATCGGCAAAATGCAGGAGTGGCTGTCGAATCCGGTGCTTCTGCAGCCGGATGCCGATGCGGAGTACGCAGCCGTGATCGAGATCGATATGAGTGCCATCAGGGAGCCCATTCTGGCCTGCCCGAACGATCCCGATGATGTCATGACCCTCAGCGAGGTGCTGCTTGACGAAAAACGGCCAAAGCACATCGACGAGGTGTTTGTCGGCAGTTGCATGACCAATATCGGTCATTTCCGTGCGCTTGGAGAGGTACTCCGCAATAAAGGCGTCGCTTCGGCCAGGCTCTGGATCGTGCCGCCGACGAAGATGGACATGAAAAAGCTTGTCGAGGAGGGTTATTACTCGGTGTTCGGTGCTGCCGGAGCGCGTATGGAGATCCCCGGCTGCTCCCTCTGCATGGGCAACCAGGCCAGGGTTGCCGACAATGCGGTGGTGTTCTCGACCAGTACGAGGAACTTCGACAACCGCATGGGCAAGGGCGCCCAGGTTTATCTCGGTTCGGCGGAACTGGCGGCTGTTGCTGCGCTGCTCGGACATCTTCCCGACAAGGACGAGTATCTCGAAGTCGTGAAAAAACAGCTTTCCGGCGACAAGGAAAAGGAGATATACCGGTATCTCAATTTCCACGAACTCGGTAAGGAGGAGTTACAGGTGCTTGTCGATTAAAAATCTTTTTTATGGCGGGATTATGAAATATTTTGCATATTCAGCCATACGGTGGGCTTTTGAAAACTCACTGTTTTTTTTAATATTCGTTAGCTGAAGAAGCTGTTTAATTACCAAAACAACAAAAACAACAATCGAGCGATGAAAAAACTTTTCATTTTCCTCTTCCTCTTGAGCTCAGTTTCCTTCGTTGGCTGTGCAAAAACTGAAGCACCTGCACCTGAAGCACCTGCAACCGAAGAAGCAGCTCCTGCAGCTGAAGAAGCAGCACCTGCAGCTGAAGAAGCAGCACCTGCAGCTGGTGAAGAAAAACCTGCAGAAGCACCTGCAGAAGCACCTGCAGAAGCTCCCGCAAAATAAGTCTGGTTTTTCCGGTTTATTTTCAGGGAAGACAGTGCGAAAGCACTGTCTTCCTTTTTTTTGCCCTGATCGATACCTCGATGCCGCAA